>Ga0326727_10002173_pt1 | contig 68600 bp, 49 predicted proteins | sample MB2enrmetagenome_FD_207643 | JGI IMG/M metagenome (GOLD analysis project Ga0326727, IMG submission 207643) | Lab enriched peat soil microbial communities from McLean, Ithaca, NY, United States - MB29MY | ecosystem: Environmental > Terrestrial > Soil > Wetlands > Peat | place: USA: New York...
TCGACGAAGCGATCTTCTTTGGCATGGACGCGGTGAACAACTTCCAGCAGATTCGCAAGAACATCTCAGGCCTGGCCAAGGATGTGCAAGCTGGATTTGCGCAATCGAAGTCGGCCACCTATCGCATGCTGGCGGAGCTTCTGGTCGAGTCCGGACGGCTCGGGGAAGCTGAAGAGATTCTCGACTTGCTCAAGGAGCAGGAACTGAAAGACATTGTGCCCGGCACCGATCCGAATGCAGCGGCAAAGGCCGTGCCGCTGAAGTTTACGGCGCTGCAACAGAAGGCGCTGGGCCAGATGGCGGAGCTGGAAAAGAGGGCGATGCCCCTTGACCAACTCAACGTCGAATATGTCGGCCTGGAGGTGCAGGCGGCGCGGACCCCCGAGCAGGACGCTCGCTTGAAAGCGTTGGGCGCAAGTATCGAAAAGGAAACGGCCGGCTTGCAGATCTTCTTCGATACCGCAATATCTCCGAATCTCCGGTCCGATGCCGCGCAGGCAAATGGAGCTACAGGCAACGACGACTCCGCACAGAGCTATCTGCAGGAGACGCTGGCCAAGCTGGGGCCGCAAGTGCTGGGCATCCGGCTGCTGCTGGGCCAGGACCATGCCTACGAGATTGCAGTTACGGCCAATTCGCGAAAGAAGATCGAGTTGAAGTCCACCTCTGCCGAGTTGCGCAGCAAGGTGTTTGAGGCGCTGAAGGTCATGGGCATGAAGACCTCCGATCCCCGGCCGCAATTGGCCCAGTTGTATGCCATGATCGTCGCGCCCCTGGACGATGAATTGAAGGCCCTGGGACCAGCCGGCGCGCAGGGCCATGTGCCCACGCTGCTATGGTCGCTGGATGACGCGCTGCGTTATCTGCCCATCGCCGCGCTCTACGATGGCCAGCATTACATGGTGGAGCGCTACAACAACGTTCTCTTCACGCCGGAGAGCTACGGCCACATGGTGGATGCGCCGTTGACCAACGGGAACGCGGCCACCGTTCTCGCGATGGGTTTGTCCAAGAGCTATGGCGGCCTGCCGGCCCTGCCCGGCGTGATGTTCGAATTGGACTCCGTGGTCCACGATCCCGCCGCGCCCGAGTCGCATGGCCCCATGGAAGGCAGGCTGCTGCCCAACGAAGCATTCACGCTGGCCGCATTGACGACGGAACTGGGCGCCGGCAAGGGCTTTACCGTGGTCCATATTGCCAGCCACTTTGTGGTGGAGGCGGGCAGCGGCGCGGAACCATACCTCATGCTCGGCGGAGAGAACGCCGGAGATGCGAAGGGCTATCCGTGGGACCTCTCCGAGATGGAGAACTCGCCCGTAGCCTTCCACGGCACCCGGCTGCTCACGCTGTCGGCGTGCAGTACCGGCAAGGATTACACCTCCAGGAACGGCCTGGAGATGGACAGCCTGGGCATGGTCGCCCAGCAGAAGGATGCGGAAGCAGTGCTGGCCACGCTGTGGGACGTGAACGATGCCAGCACCAGCCGGCTCATCAGCGACTTCTACGATCGCTGGGTGAAAGATGCCGCCGACGGCAAAGCAGAGGCATTGCGTCAGGCGCAGCTTGCCTTTGTGCGCGGGGCCGCCGCCAGCCCGAACGCAGCCGCCGGTCGCGGCTTTGTCACCGAGGGGGAGTCGGCCTCCGCGCCGGGTATAACCGACTACTCGCATCCGTACTACTGGGCGCCCTTCGTCCTGATCGGCAACTACCACTAGCAGGATGGAGCCAAACCTTTTCCAGTGTTGTCCAAAACTGAATCTTGGAGGCTACCTCTGCGCTTTCCGAGAGCTTCCGCCCTCGGCAACCGGGCTATAGCCATTCGGTTACTATCGTCCGGTTTTTGTGCCCGGCGGGGGAAAGTTCTTCGCGGCATCGTCCAACACCAGGACCCAGTCGTTTCCGGGACCGCTTGAAGGAGGCGTGAACTCCTTGGTGATGTCGCCGCGATGCACGTCGGCCTCGCGGTCGCCCGCATCGGTGCGCGGGAACTCGCCGATCAGAGTTGCGGTGCCGTCACGGGGATCGAACCACCATGCCTTGTAGCTCTTGCCGGAAAGGTTGTCGTAGATTTTGTCGCGCAGTCTTACGCGAATCGGCCTGCCGGTAGCGGTGTAAATAAAAGCATAGCTGCCGTCGGAAGAACGCGTACCCTCTATGCGATCGACCGTGCTCATTGGATCGTTGACAACCAGCCACTCGTCGGGAATTCTTGTCAGCATCGGCCTGGATTCAATGAGGGCGCGCAGATATTGCATCTGGGAACCAGCTGGCCTGGCCAGGGCTTCCTGGAGAGACACCGGTGCCAGCCCATACACGGTGCGGCCGCTGGATGGCGGCGCGCCCGGGGTCGGGCTGGTGTAGTTCCAGACTCCCTGGCTGCCGTAGGCCAACCCGGCTGCTCCAGCAAATACGGTGCAGTACGCAATCCGGCGCACGTCCTGAGCCTGGATCAGAGGCACGCCAGGTTTATACGTGATCAGATCGTCGACAATTCCTTCGTATGCCGACTCGCCATCGACCACCGGCTTGGGTGGCGTGCGTTGCCAGTCCTGCGCAATCATTTCGTAAGAGCGGTTCATCACAATATGGCGGGATTGCACCATGTTGAAGCTGAGCCAGGCGTCGTTCTGGAACCATCGGCTGGAACTCTGGATCCCGGTGGGATGGTAGGTGATCAGGTGATTTCCTCCATCGCCTGCATTGAGGCCGGCAGCCATCGCCCTCCAGATGTCCTCCGTGCCCTCCGGATACCAATCGCCGCCCAGGACAAAGATGACCCGCTTGTCACGGTAGCGGTTGCCAAGAAACCTGCCATAGTTGTAGGCAGTTGTCTTATCGAAGATGGAATGCTTCTCGTTGACGTACGACTTGCCCCATATCGCCACCATGGCGACATACATCCCCAGCGAGTTCGCTTTGTCGACCGCATAGTCGACATTCTTGAAATACGCGGGATTGGGCTCCAACTTGGTCCCCGCGGCAGTTCCAGCGGGCACGGCTTTGGTGAATACGGTAGCGCCATCCGGATTTGGACGGTCCAGGCCCGTGTAGTTGGCCGCGACGGCCTGGATCACGGTGAACTTCTTGTCCGCCCGGTCTTTGAGGTAGAGATCGATATCGTCGTGGTTCATGTTGAACAGCCCCCACGCGGTATCGGCCAGGTAAAAGAACGGTTTGCCGTCGCGGGTGACGAGGTACCGGTGGTTATCGGAGACCCGGATTGGTGGCGGCGCCTGCCCATGCGCAAGGAAGATACTGGTCCCACAAACTGCGAGGCCGGCAAGGAACAGGCCGATTGAAGTGCTTCTCATCTGATTTGTCCTCATGATTTCGCGCACGCCCAGATTTCCCTCTCTAGACTGCGAGCGGCCCCCCGTGAACTGACGGGATACTTGCAAAAGTCCTTTCCATTCGGCAGCGAGCCACGCAGTCGTTAGGGACGGCGTAACCAGGGAACCGCTGATCTGTGAGAAGAATGTGAGCCAATGCAAAATGTCTTGCCGATACTGGAGGGGATGTTAGGCGCTTTAGGGAGAATCTGTAAACCGACCAAAGTATGACCAACGCAGAATACGCGGCGGGTGGCAATTGACGATTCGGCGGTGCCCCATTCGAGATTGCCAGGGCGACGCTCGGACTAGAGATGTTCCAACCCTCGCTTGAGCGCCTCAACTACGGCCTGGGTTCGGTCCGTAACTTTGAGGCGCATCAGAATCCCGGTGATATGCGACTTCACGGTGGCTTCTTTGATGTGGAGTTATTCGCCGATTTCGCGATTGCTCTTACCCGCGACTATCAGACGCAGCACCTCCCGCTCTCGATGACTCAGGTCTGAGTCGGGAAGACGTTGGGAAAGCGTTCGCGTAACCGGCGGAGGCAGGAATCGGTTGCCATGATGCACGCGCAGCATAGCCTGCACCAACACATCGTAGGTCATTCCTTTGATGAGATACCCCATAGCTCCGGCCCGGCTGCAGCAGGGAGGACTTCTCCTGCACATGGCCCGCATTCGCCCAAATGGTCCAGCAAGCAATAGATCCCCAATATCTGGTTCGCCGCCACTAGCGGGAGGCCGCCCTACTTTGTGCTTCATCGCAAATCCACACACGCGGTGGAACAGTGTTTTTGCGCTCTTTCGTCGTCCGGTCTTAAGGGGCTGGATGTACCCCCTTCGAGAATCTCGGGGGCAGTGCTGCGATGCCATTCGTCGTGCGCTTCTCGCCGAGAAGCACTTCTCCATTGTTAATCTGAAGCTCTGTTACGGCATGGAACTGCGTCTAATTAAAAATCAGGTTCTGCCCCAACAGGGGGGGGGACTGTTTCTCGCGGCTCAGTTTTTTGCTAGACTCAGGCCAAGGCCCGTTTGTTCGAGGGAAAGATGATATTCAAAAAGCGCAACCCGTCTGTTCCGTTCGCTCTTGAGTGCGCTCTTCTCTTCTTGGCTGTTACTGTTTTTTGCTGGGGCCTCCAGGCGAAGCTCTCGCTCTATCACACCAGTCCGGGGGAATCGACCTCTACCAGTTACATGGCGAAGCTGTCGACTGAGAAGAGTTCCGCTCGAACAGTCACCTCAGTGGATGATCAGGATCAACACCGCCTCACTGGAGAATCGCGGCACCTCGCTGCTGTTGCTTTTTCAATATTGGGCCATGGCGTCACGCCTGCCAACCGGAGCCGACCGGAGCCCGGGCCGCGTAACCCTGGTCGCTACAACCTGCACGGCCCCGTTTTCGCTCGTCGCCCTCCTCCAGTTCTCTCCTAATTGACCCCCGTGCGGCAGTAATCACCCCCGTAATTCGGTTCAACGCACCGGTACTCGGTGTTAAGCAGGCCCGTCAATGGGTCTGATGGAGCGAAACATGAACTTGATGAGATCCCACCTGTCCCAAACTCATTCGCATCAACCGTGGCAAACCCCGACCTTGGGCGCGATTCTGCTGGTCGAAGCGGATCCCGTCCTGCGCGAGTCAAGGGCACTATTGCTCTCGACGCTTAACCTAACGGTTCTCAGGACTTCCGGCTATTGCGATACGTGCCTATTGCAAGATTCAGCAACAGTCAGCCTGGCCGCGATTAGTTTGCTTCCCAGCGAGACCGAGGCCCAGAAGGTGGCGGCTTGCGTCCGCAGGCAGTGGAATTCGGCCAAGATATTGCTTTTGGGCACACCGAAAGCGGAGTTTGACGACCCTCTGTATGACGAAGTTGTGTGCCCAGGCTTCAATGCTTCGGGTCTGCTGGAGGCCAGCCGACGCCTTTTGTTGAGCTTAGGGGCAAACCTTATCGGCCCGCACTGAATCAAAGTGAGTGGGACCTTCGTGCCCTTTTGATTCCCTGAACGCGCACCGCATCCGCCCAAGTCCAATACATTGCTCAAGTCTCACAGCACAACTCGGCGTAGCGCACCGGCGATGTTCCTGCTGATGCTGGCGTTCGCCGTGTTCGCTTGGGGACTGCATTACAAACTCTCCCTCTATCGTTCCGAAGCGACTCAGCGTCAGTCCGTGGCCAAGCTGCTTTCCCAGAAGGAACGGCCATTTGCCGGGAAGGAGATGGAACGACTTCTGCGTCACGGCCTACCGGTCGCTGTTAATACCCGCCGAGCCTCCGCAGCGACGGTCGCAGATCTCCCAACAAATGTGGATCCGGCACCGGACGGATATGCGGGTTCTGTCGAGCCACAAGCGAACCCGGCAGCAGAGCCATTCCGTCACCCGATCACGTTCGTTCCCAGGGGTCCACCCACCACCGTTTGACAGTCAACTAAACGTATTGGAGGTAAAACGCCGCGCCCGCGTGCTGTTTCCCTCCTGAGATGACTCGCTCAAACAAAAGCTTCGATAGGTGGGTTAATGCATCGCAAGCGCAGCCTCTGGATCGCCGTAGCAATCTCTCTTTTTGTAGCAGCCTCGGTGCTGTTCGTGTCTCTCCGTAAGGGTGACCCTCCCGCCGTGACGCCGAGGGCGGCAGCGGTAGTCGAGGTGACCCAGGGTACCCTCGCCAGTTCTTTGACCGTTGCCGGCCAGTTTCAGCCATACCAGCAGGTAGATCTTCACGCCAAGGTCTCCGGATATGTTCGCTGGATCAAGGTCGATATCGGGGACCTCGTGCAAAAAGGGGAGGTCCTGGCTACGCTCGAAGTGCCGGAACTGCAAGACCAGATACAGGGAGCGCAGGCCGATGTCCGGCACACGCAGTCGGAGATCGCTCGTGCCCAAAGCGAAGTCGTAAGCGCCGAGTCTACATACTCCGCACTGCACTCCGAGTACACCCGGTTGGCAGAAGCTTCCAAGGAAAGACCGGGACTCATCGCCGAGCAGGAGCTGGATGATGCGAGGGCCAAAGACCAGCAAGCTGCGGCGCAGATAGGGGTCGCAAAAGCTGCACTCGATGCCATGCAACAACAGCTTGGCGTCTCGAACGCTATCAGCCACCGGTACCAAACTCTCGCCGGTTATGAACAGATCGTCGCGCCGTTTACGGGAGTGGTGACGATGCGTTACGCCGACACCGGCTCGCTGATCCAGGCGGGACAGGACTCCAACACTCAGTCTCTGCCGGTGGTGCAAGTAGCCCAGAGCGACCTGCTCCGTCTGCGAATGCCCGTACCGGAGAGTGATGTGCCCTACATCCAAACGGATGGCGAAGTGCAGATTAAGGTCAACGCGACGGGTCGCACGTTTACCGGGAAGATTGTGCGGTTCTCGCGTGCACTCGATACGGCCACGCGGACCATGCTGACAGAGGTCGATGTTCCAAATCCCGATCTGGCGCTAAGCCCCGGGATGTTTGCAGAGACCACCATCCAGCTTCAGCACAAGAATGATGCGCTCGTGTTACCAACGCAGGCCGTTGTGCAGAGCGGCGATCAGACCTATGTGCTGGTTGTGAACACGACCAATCGTATCGAGAAGCGCAATGTGACCCTTGGCATCCAGACCTCAGATCGCGTCGAGATCACGGATGGCCTGCGGGCAGGCGAAAAGGTCGTTGCCTCAGGTCAAACGGACTATCAACCCGGTGACGTGGTCACGCCGCACGCGGCGTTCATCCCCACCCAAGCTCAGGAGGTCGGCAACTAATGTCCTCTTTTGCGATCAAGTATCCCTTTTTCATCCTGATGTTCTGTCTGATGGTAGTTGTGGTTGGCATCACCACCGTGGCACGCATGCCGGTCGACCTGTTTCCCGAGATTAATATTCCGGTTGTTGTGGTTGCCACCTTCTACGCCGGAATGCCGCCGCAGCAGATTGAAGCTGACATCACCGATAGCTACGAGCGTTTCTTCACGCTAGGGAGCGGTATCAACCACATCGAATCAAGGTCGCTGCCCGGGGTCAGTATCATCAAGATCTATTTTCAGCCCGGTACAGACGCGAATGCTGCTGTAAGCAATATCTCGAACCTTGCTATGGCCAATCTGAGGCGACTCCCACCCGGTACCCTTCCACCTGTCGTTCTCAAATTCGACGCTTCCAATCTTCCGGTGTGCCTCGTCACGCTGGAAGGTCAGGGGTTCACCCAGACCCAGCTCAAAGACCTGGCGCAGTTCTCTGTGCGAAACCAAATTGCCAATGTTCCTGGCGCGTCCGTGCCCCAACCTTACGGTGGAAAGTACCGGCAGATCCAGATCTATGTCGATCCGGTCAAGCTGGAGGCTCGCCAGCTTTCGGTGATGGACGTCGTGCGGTCGGTGAATGAGTCAAACCTTATTCTGCCGGCGGGCGATGTGCGCATCGGGCCGAAGGACTACAACATCTACGCCAATAGCCAGGTTCCCGTGGTTGACCAGATCAACGCCATGCCCATCAAGACGGATAAGCAGGCAAACATCGGCGAGTCGGTTCTGGTTGGCGACGTTGGGAAGGCTGTGGACTCCGGGCAGCTGCAATACAACATCGTCAGAGTCGACGGACAGCATTCCGTCTATATCCCGATACTGAAGCAGGGCGGCGGCTCCAATACCATCAGCATCGTGAACGGAATCCGCGAGGCCGTTAGACATTTGCTTGACGTTCCGCAGGCGCTGAAGACGGCCGTCGTCTTCGATCAGTCCGTCTTCGTGAAGATTGCAGTCAAGAATGTTATCAATGAAGGAACAATTGGCCTATGCCTTACCGCTTTGATGATTCTGCTTTTCCTCGGCAACCTCCGTGCAACCATTTCTGTTCTGCTGTCTATCCCAATTTCCTGCCTGACCGCGTTCATCGCATTGAATCTCGGCGCTAGCACGATCAATACCATGGTGCTCGGCGGCATCGCACTGGCCCTCTCGCGCCTGATCGACAATTCAGTTGTTGTGCTGGAGAACATCTTCCGCCACATGGAGTTGGGAGAAGCGCCCGTCGAGGCTGCTGAAAATGGAGGGAAAGAGGTCCAACTCGCCGTGCTTGCTGCGACCTGCAGTACCAGCATTGTGTTTTTCCCGGTCATCATGCTGGCCGGCGTCAGTAAATATCTCTTCACGGCACTTGCGGTTGCCGTGGTGCTGGCTCTGCTTGCTTCCTACGTTGTTGCCATGACAGTCGTGCCGCTCTTCTGCGCGAAATTCATTCGTCTGCGGCCTGGCCACGGACATGGTCAGGGCCCTCATGGCACTGACGCCGGCGCCGAAGAAGCGGCAGAAGAAGTCGTCGAAGAGCAGCGGGTTAAGCGCCCTAACCTCTTCCGCCGAATCGTCATTGGCTTCAATCGGCAGTTCGAGCGGATACAACACGCCTACGAACGAGCCATCGCAGTCTGTCTGGACAGACCAGCTTTGGTCGTTACCTGCTTCGCCGTCTTCGTAATCCTCAGCTTCTCGCTCTTTCCGTTCATGGGAGTGGCGTTCTTCCCACGAACAGACCCCGGGCAGTTCGTCGTCGACGTAAAGGTTCCGGCGGGAACCCGCATCGAAGTCACCGATCAGTATGTCGCGAAGTTGGAACAGGATATCCGGACGGTCGTCCCGACTGGAGACATGAACATGATCGTGTCGAATATCGGCATCACGCCGGATCTATCGGCTATCTACACCAGTAACTCCGGGATGCACACCGCGTTCATTCAGGTCAGCCTCAAGGAGGACCACAAGACCAGCAGCTTCGTGTACATGCAGCGGTTGCGCGAGAGGTTCGCAACCGACTTCCCCGAAGTCAGCACTTACTTTCAAACGGGTGGCCTGGTCGACTCGGTCGTCAACCAGGGCAAGCCTGCCCCAATCGATATCCGCGTCGGCGGAAGCGACCTTGACCAGACCTTTGCGTTTGCTCAAAGCGTGGCCGCGAAAGTGAAGGCATTGAGTTCGGTTAACGATGTGCTCATTCCGCAGGATCTCGACTATCCCGGGCTTGAATTGAACATCGATCGCGAACACGCTGCGCTGCTGGGCATCTCACCCCAGTCGGCAATCAACGGCGTCATTACCGCACTTACGTCCGACACAATGATTGCGCCCAGCTTCTGGGTCGATCCCAAGACGGGCAACAACTACTTCCTCAGCGTGCAATATCCTGACAACCAGATCAAGACGCTGACCGACTTCAAGCAGATCCCATTGCGCGCTCCTGGAGCCGCAAACACAACACCCCTTGAGTCTCTGGCATCCATTACCCAGATCAACACGCCGACCGAGGTCGATCACTACCAGCTCCGTCGCAGCTTCGATATCTACGTGATGCCAAAGAAGGAGGATCTCGGTCGGGCCAGCGCGCAAGTAAATCAAGTGCTTGCCAACATGCGCCACTCTCCCCAAATCACGGTCGCACTAGGTGGGGCAATCTCCGACATGCACAGTTCGTTCAAGAGCTTCGGCATCGGGCTGATTCTCGCCATCGTCCTCGTCTACCTCATCCTGATGGCGCAGTTCGCCTCATTCTCCGATCCCTTCATCATCTTGCTTGCAATTCCTCCTGGCCTTTCCGGCGTGGTGTTGTTCCTGCTGGCGACTGGTACGACCCTCAATGTCATGTCGCTGATGGGAGTCATCATGATGACCGGAATCGTTGTCTCCGACAGCATTCTCATCGTGGAGTTTGTCGGCACCTTGCGGTCGCACGGCAATCCAATCAAAGTTGCCCTTTCGGAAGCCTGTAGAGTACGCCTCCGGCCAATCCTGATGACGACCCTGGCCACCGTCCTGGGCCTCATTCCGATGGCGCTTGCGATTGAGCCTGGAAGCGAGCAGTATGCTCCCCTGGCCCGCGCAATCCTCGGCGGCTTGACCGTCTCCGGCATCGTCACCGTCTTCTTGGTGCCGACAGCTTACCTCCTGATCCATCGCAAAGAAGCTCATGAGGAAAAGAACAAACCCGCGCAGGGTGAGGTGATCCATGCTTAGTCGAATCGCGCTCCTTGCAGCAGGAGTTGTGTTTATCCCCCTGGCTGCGAACACACAGAGTACAGCGAACAAGTTGCCGGATGCGCCCAGTCTGCTGGCCCAGACACAGCCGCCTGCTGCTGCGCCGGGTACGCCTTCTGCATCGGTTCCAGCTGCAACGTCCACCGGCCCGGTGCTTACGCGGCTGCAGGCGGAGCAGCTTGCGCTCAAGAACAATCCGCGTATTAGCGTCGCCAGTTTGATTGCGCTCGCGCAAAAGCAGGTTGTTCGCGAGACGCGCTCCGCCTACTACCCAACTCTCAACGGTGAATTGACGGCTGTAGCGGCAGAAGAAGGTAGCCGTCTGTCGACCGACTCTTTAGCCGCTTCCCGCCTGCTCAATCATGCGGGCGCTGGTATTACGGTGACTCAGCTCATCACCGACTTTGGCCGCACACGCAATTTGGTGGCCTCGTCCTCATTCCGGTCGAAGGCCTCCGACCAGCAGACCCAAGCTGCGCGCGAGGACATTGTGCTGGCCACGGACTTTGCCTTTTACCAGGCGCTGGAGGCGCAAGCCACGTTACAGGTCGCCAGAAGCGCGGTCAATGCTCGTCAGGCAGTCAACGATCAAGTTGGTGCGCTCACTGCCAGCAAGCTGAAATCCACACTCGACCAGAGTTTTGCGCAGGTCAATCTGTCCGAGGCGCAGTTGCTCAACCTCAATGCGCAGAATCAGTATGATTCTGCGATGGCCAGTCTGAATGAAGTTCTGGGGACCACCGACGACACGCAATTCGACCTGGTGGATGACCCGGCGCCGCCCGCACCGGTGGCAACGACTGCTGAGGGAGTCATTGCCCTCGCCCTGCAGCAGCGCCCTGACCTACTTGCCCTCACACTGAACCACGATGCGGAAGTGCGCTTCGCCCGCGCACAACGCGATCAGCTGCTGCCGACAATCTCCGGACTTGGCGTGGTCGGCGCTACCCCGTGGGATCCGAACACGACTACGACCACCTACTTCCTTGAGCCCTGGTACGGCTCCGCAGGCGTCAACGTCCAGATCCCAATCTTTAATGGCTTCAAGTTCCACTCGGAGGCAGAGGAGGCCGATCTGCGCGCTAAGGCCTCTGATGAGCAGCGCCGCGTGTTGATGGACCGCATCGTGCGCGACGTGCGCACCGCTTGGCTGACGATGAATACGGCTCAGCAGCGAGTCACGGTTACGACCGAACTGCTGAAAGAAGCCAACACCGCGCTCGACCTCGCGGACACGAGATACCGTCTGGGCTTGAGTTCCATCGTGGAGTTGAGTCAGGCCCAGTTGCAACAAACGCAGGCGCAGATTGACCAAGCGAATGCGCAGTTTGAATACGAAGCAGACCTGGCTGCACTGCGGTTCCAGAGCGGATCGCAGCCGTAGGCGTTGTCGAGAAAGGTAGCATCATGCTCCCAGAACCGAAAGTGGACCGCATTCTGTTTGCAACTGATTTCCTCGCCAGTTCGCGGGTCGCGCTGGATTATGCGGTGGCGTTTGCAAACCATTTCAAGGCGGCGCTCATATTGCTCCATGCCGTGGAGCTACCTTATCCAGCAAGAGAGGCAGAGGCCGAATCCTCTAGGCCTAGCGTTTCGCGAAGACTAGCGTGTGAACGACTTGACGCGATCGCCAATGGCGTTCGATGTACTGGCCTTCACGTGGAAACGTTTGTAGTAGATGGCATTCCGAGCGAGGTGATTCTACGGGCAGTTGACTACCATGCTGCGGATCTCCTCGTTCTCGGAATTTATGGCGTACATCGTGGACTTGCCCATCTGCTCATTGGTTCGAACACGGAGCGCATCCTGCTCGCGGCAAACTGCCCGACGATGACCGTCGGCGCCCACGTTATGGCGGGGGTCGATCCCGGTCTCCACTTCAAAGAGATCCTGTACTTCTCTGATTTCACTTCGGAGGCGGCCGTTGCTGCTCCATACGCCGTTTTCCTCGCCAAGGAGTTCCACGCTCCGATCGATCTTTGTCAACTTATGCCAGATGTTGCTGATGACAGTCCACACGTTCGCAGTGTTCTAGCAGAGAATTACTGCGAGTCCATGAAGAAGTTGTTTCCCGACGCAAATTCAACCTGGTGCTCGCCAGCGTTTCAACTGGAGCATGGCATGGAGATCGACGAAATCATCGAACGCGCTCAAAGTCAGAGCGCCGGCTTGATCGTCCTCGGGTCGCACACTGAGTCTCAGCTCGGACGACACCTCCATACGAGTTTTGCCTATCATCTCCTCGCGAAGGCAACCTGTCCGGTGATATCCATCCGGCGCCAGGGTTCTGGAGGCTTATGACCCACGATGCTGTGCGTAGAAGATGATGAATATATTTATGGATCGCGCGGATTCTTGCTCAAGTCATTAGTCTCGGACTCGCAGAAGGCGCATCCAATATTCATCAGTTCAGACGTTTAGCAGTCGGACGATCTGTGTCGAAGATGTGCGACCGAGCCTCATGAGCCACATTCTGAGCAACACAAACGGGTAAACCGGCACGCACGGAGCGGCAATCCCTCCCTGCCTTGATCTCCCTCCTTCGCCAGATCCCAAATCCCCATACTTCCCCATCGGCTATGTCGTAGATCGCCAGGTCGTAGGCACAGTTCGGCTTAGTGCCTTCTGGGGAGCTCTCGGTCTGGGGCTTCGTGACCAAGCGCAATTTAATCTCACGTTTTCTGTAACGAATTCCGGGTTCCGTGACTTTATCTCTATGAACGCATCGGCGAAGGACACGTTATCCAATGGTTTCTCGAATGTATCGAGCTCTGCGCCTTCCTCTCCTCCTTTGCATGGGAGCATTGGAGGCATCTGCGCAGGGTACTCTGACACTCCGTCAGGCCGTCGATCAGGCTCTGGGGAAAAGCCCCCAGGCTGCCATCGCTCACGCCAGCGACCAGGAAGCGAAGTCGGCGGCAACCATGGCGCGCACACAACTGCTGCCCCACCTCAACTTCACCGAAGACATCTCCCGCGGAGACGACCCGGTCTATGCCTTCGGGACCCGGTTGCGTCAGGGACAATTCACGCAAAGCGCCTTCGCGCTGGATGCATTGAATCATCCCCAGCCCATCGATAACTTCTCCACTCGCTTCTCCGGTTCGTGGACCGCATTTGATTCGTTCAAGACACAGAGAGAGATTCACAGTGCCGATCTCCTGCGGGCAAGCGCAGTGTCTTCGGCCAAGGCAGTTGACCAGCAGATTGTTCTCAACGTGGTCGCAGCGTACCAGGCAGTGCTCTACGCGCAGCGGGAGATTGATGTAGCCCAGCATGAACGGGAGACCGCATCTGCGCTATTGGCTTCGGTGGACGACCGCGTCAACGCGGGTCTGGCCGTTGAGTCTGACAGAATGGCGGCTCAGGTCAACGTGGCCGCGCGCAAACAGGAACTGATAGCTGCCCAGGGCGACCTGGACCTCGCGTGGGCGCAGTTACGCGAGGCGATGGGGACCCCGGACCTCAAACCATCGGAACTGAAACCAATTGAGACGCATACATTCGAGCAACTGCCGCTCGAGCAGGAGCTTGCAATTGCCGCAAAGACTCGGCCTGATCTGACAGCGCTGACGCAGGCACAATCGGCGCAGGCGTCGGACCTGCGGGCGGCCAGGTCGAACTTTGGCCCTGTTGTAAGTACATACGGCAACTGGGAAGAAGACCGCAGCTCGCTGGGCAGTTCGGGAGGTAACAACTGGGTAGCGGGCGTGCAAATCAGCGTAGACATTCTGCCGGTCGGCAAACGTGCCCAGCTTGCGCAACAGATCGCAGCGAAACAGAAGATCGACGCTCAGCTGTCCGCCTCGCAACAGCATGTGCGGCTGGAGGTGAGCCACGCGCACATCCGCCGAAAGACGGCGGAACTTTCAGCGGAGACGGCACAGGCCGCGCTGGACCAGTCGGCGGAAAGCCTTCGCATTGTCAAGAACCGCTACAACGCGGGACTTGCCAACATCACCGATCTGCTGCGGGCCGAGGATGCAGAAAGACAGAGTCAATCGACCTACTGGCATGCGGTTTACGGGAATGCCATGGCCTATGCTGAGCTACTTTACGTAACCGGGACACTGACTCCCACTGCGGCGGAGGATTTGCAATGAAGATAGTTTTACGAATCAGCTTGCTTGCCGTTTTGGCGGGAACAATGGCCGGCTGTCATAGCGACGAGTCCGCATCAACGGCTGTTGTGCAAACCCTGTCGGCGCGGGTCGTCCAGAGCGAGCAGCTAGAGGTTCCTCTGCATATCCGTTCTACTGGGACCGTTCACGCGCGGGAGACAGCGATCGTATCCGCACAGGTTGTCGGTCGTATCCAGCAGGTTCTGGTGCGTGAGGGCGACAGCGTCCGCGCCGGACAAACCCTGGCCGTGCTCGACGACGCTGCGTTGCGCGCGTCAGTGGACCAGGCACAAGCAGGAGTCAACGCTGATCAACAGCAGCAGGCAGCCGCGCAAACCGATGCAAAGCTGGCTGCCACCACCCTGGATCGATACCGGCAACTCCAAGCCGAAAAAAGCGTTAGTCCGCAGGAAATGGACGAAGTTGCACAGCGCGCTGCCGCTGCCTCCGCCAGGCTCGAGGCGATGCGCTCGCAGACCGACGCGGCTCGTGCCCAGGAAGCCGGGGCCCACACGATGCTTGGCTATACCCTTCTGGTGGCGCCCTTTGCGGGAGTCGTAACAGCGCGGATGGCAGATCCGGGGACGCTGGCCTCGCCCGGTGTTCCCTTGCTTCAGGTCGATCAGGCTGGGGCTCTGCAACTACAAGCCACGGTCGATGAGTCGGCAATCGCCACAGTCCGCAAGGGGATAAAGGTGCAGGTTGCGATCGATGGAGGGCCTTCTGCGGATATTATGGGCACTGTGGCGGAGATCGACCCAGCCGCCGATCCTGCCAGTCACAGCTTTACAGTCAAGATTGACTTGCCCTCCTCAAGTCAACTGCGCGCAGGCATGTATGGAACAGCGGAGTTTACCAACGGCGTCCGCCAGGCGATTGTCATTCCGCGTTCCGCCGTCGTTTCCCGCGGATCGCTGGTCTGCGCATATGTTCTAGACGAACACGGAATCGCGCAACTCCGTTATCTCACACTCGGCGCGGCACAGGGCAATCTGGTAGAGGTTCTTTCAGGCGTATCTCCCGGCGAACAACTCGTGGACACCCCCTCCGACCGCGACCTCGCCGGCAAGCGCATCGAGGTCCAGCGATGAGGCAGGAGCTTGGCATCGCGGGGAAACTGGCTCACACCTTTATCAACTCCAAGCTGACGCCGCTCTTTATTGCAGCGTCGCTGGCGATCGGAGCATTCGCCATCGCGGTCATTCCTCGCGAGGAGGAACCGCAGATCCTTGTCCCGATGTTGGACATTACCACCGCGATGCCAGGCGCGTCGCCGTCGGAGGTGGAACAGCGCTTAACGTTGCCAATTGAGAATCTGGTGCATGAGATCTCAGGCGTCGAGTATGTATATTCCACATCAAGTCCCGGACAAAGCCTGGTAATCGTGCGGTTTCTGGTCGGCACACCGCAGGAAGACGCGCTGATTAAGGTCTACAGCAAGCTCTATTCGAACTTCGATCGTATGCCGCCGGGAGTCGCGCAGCCACTTATCAAAGCCCGCTCGATTGACGACGTTCCAATCCTGGCGCTGACGCTGTGGGGTGAACATTACAACGGTTACCAGCTTCGTGCGATCGCGACCGAGATGCAACACAACATCGAGCAAATCTCCGATGTATCGGAGACGACGATCATCGGCGGGCTTCCCCGCACCATGCGCGTATTGCTCAATACTGAGAAGCTCAACGCCTATGCCATCTCACCGATGGCCATCGTCGGACATCTGCGGGCCGCAAACGCATCACTACATGCCGGGAACTTCGCCGATAACAATCAGGAAGTTCGCGTAGACGTCGGCAACATTTTCACCCGCCGGGAAGATCTGGAAGCCGTGGTCGTAGGCGTAGTTCGCGGACAACCGGTATACCTGCGAGACGTTGCCGAGCAAATCGCGGATGGGCCTGCCGATCCAACAAACTATGTGGCATTCGGCGCCACAAGCGCGGCAACGACAGCGGCGGCGCAGTATCCTGCGGTCACCATCACCGTGGCCAAACGCAAGGGCACCAACGCCACCGACATCTCGAATGCCGTGCTGCAACGTGTCCACCAGATGCAGGGCGTGGCTATCCCCAGCGATCTGACAGTAACCACCACCCGCAACTATGGAGAGACCGCGAAGGCTAAATCCGACGAACTGCTGGAGCACCTGTTCCTCGCGACGCTCTCCGTGACGCTGCTCATCGCGCTCTTTCTTGGGTGGCGCGAATCCGGCGTCGTACTGCTTGCTATCCCGGTAACGCTCGCGCTCACGCTTTCGGTCTTCTATCTCCTCGGGTATACCGTCAATCGCGTTACGCTGTTTGCGCTGATCTTCAGCATCGGAATTCTCGTCGATGACGCAATCGTCGTCGTCGAAAATATGGTGCGGCACTTCCGCCTTCCCCACAACCACGGACGCCCACTGACTGAAGTCGCAGTGGAGGCAATTGCAGAGGTGGGCAATCCCACGATCCTGGCCACCTTCGCCGTCATTGCTGCGATCCTGCCCATGGCGTTTGTCCGTGGCCTGATGGGGCCCTACATGCGACCTATTCCCGTGGGAGCATCCGCAGCGATGCTATTCTCGCTGGTTGTCGCGTTCGTCGTTTCGCCATGGGCAGCACTCCGGCTGTTAGGCAGAGACATCAGCAGCAGGCACACGCTTGAGCCAGAGATAGACGGCTGGACGACCCGGCTCTACCGCCGCGTAATGTCCCCGTTGATCCACTCAGGGCGCTATCGATGGATCTTCTTCGCCAGCATGATTCTGCTTCTTGTGGCCGCAGCCGCATTGGTTCCCATGGGCATGGTCCGAGTCAAGATGCTGCCCTTCGACAACAAGAGTGAGTTGCAGGTCATCGTAAACATGCCCGACGGCACCCCGCTCGAACAGACCGCGAGGGTGGTGCAGGCATTGGGCAGCGTGCTCGCACAGCAGTCGGATGTCTTGAACTATCAGACCTACACCGGAACGTCGGGTCCATATAACTTCAACGGATTAGTCCGCCACTACTACATGCGGCGCCAACCGAACCAGGCCGATATCCAGGTGAACCTGTTGCCGGCAACGCGGCGCAGCGACCAGAGCCACGCCATCGCCAAACGGCTGCGCCCGCTGCTGGATACGATCGCCAACCAATACGGCGCCCGCATCCAGGTAAGCGAGGTCCCGCCCGGGCCCCCGGTGTTACAGACTCTGGTGGCGGAAATATACGGCCCTGATCTTGCCGGACAGACGCAGGTGGCGCAGCGGATTAAGTCGATCTTTCAGAGAACCGCGGGTGTCGTCGACACCGACTGGTACGTGGAGGATCCTCAACCGAGGCTGGTGATGCGCGTCGACGAGGTCAAAGCCGCGCAGCATGGCATCGCGGTCGCGGATGTTGCTCATGCTCTGGCGCTTGCCCTATCGGGAACCCAGGTCGGCCTCATCCACGACCAGAGTTCACGGGAGCCTGTGCCTACAACCGTCGAATTGGATCGCGCCGAACGCTCCTCGGAACAGGAGTTGGAGAACATCCGCCTGCCCGGCTCTGACGGCTCGACGGTCTCTCTGCGCGAGTTACTGATCGTCGAACACTCTGTGATCGAGCCCAGTATCTATCACAAGAATCTGCGCCGCGTAGTGTATGTCACTGGCGACCTCGCCGGTGCGGAAGAGAGTCCGGTTTACGCGATTCTGAAGATGAACAAGCAGCTCGACCATCTGACGTTACCTGCGGGATATACGCTCGCGCGCTACAACGCTGTGCAGCCAGACTCGACTGACCACTACTCCATGAAGTGGGACGGGGAATGGCACATCACGATTGAGGTCTTTCGCGATCTCGGTCTTGCATTCGCTGCGGTGCTGGTTCTCATCTATGTGCTCGTGGTGGGATGGTTCCGTTCATTCATTGTCCCGCTGGTTATCATGGCCCCGATCCCGTTAACGCTGGTTGGCATCCTCCCTGCGCACGCGATCCTGGGCGCGTTCTTCACGGCAACCTCGATGATTGGATTCATCGCAGGGGCCGGGATCATCGTTCGCAATTCCATCATCCTCGTCGACTTTATCGAACTTCGCCGCCGCCAGGGAATGCCGTTGGCAGACGCGGTGATCGACGCCGGTGCAGTCCGATTCCGTCCCATGTTGCTCACCGCCGCAGCTGTCGTCGTCGGCGCTAGCGTCATCCTCTCCGACCCGATCTTCCAGGGACTTGCTCTGTCTCTGATCGCAGGAGAAGTTGCCTCCACATTTCTCTCCAGGCTGGCGGTTCCCGTGCTCTACTACACCGTAAACTCACGCCGTCAAACTGCGACTCAACCCAACACCAATCAAGGAGAATCCCTATGACCGTCGAACGCGGCGTGCGTCTGATGGCAGGCGTGATGCTGCTCGCATCGCTTGCACTCGCCCATTTTGTTTCGCCCTACTGGCTGTGGCTCACGGTATTCGTCGGACTGAACCTATTACAATCTGCATTTACCAACTGGTGTCCGGCGATGGCAATCCTGCGCGGCATCGGTTTGAAGGACGCCAATTGCGGCGCGACCAAGTGAGGGTAGCCAGAAGCCATGACGCTGCGAAACGTTGCGGTTCAGTCCAGCGGTCTTCGTCACGATGACCAGTTCAAGGACGAGGTCTATCGCCAGATGTTTCGCCTGGAGGCAAACCGGCCTGGCGCCGATCTGGCTCTCGCCGTCGCCCTGCTGCGTGGTTGGCTCGACGCGGATTCCGGACGGGGAAGGCCCACACTGCGCGCGTGGCTCACGAAAGTCTGCCCGATCTGTCTCTCCCTGATCGAAGCCAGTCAGCCGGCGAGCGACACCGACCAACGGTCCATGCAGTAAGCGGCAGCCTGCACGTATAGCGTCGCCAGTGGCCGATCCCGCAGGACCAGGCATCCCAGATGACACTGGCATCGTAGGCGGGAGAATATACTGGGCTTGTTCCTAAGGCTCCAACGATGCGACCAGAACTGATCCAGGCTACCGAACTCCTGCGCCGCAGCAGTCCTGAAGCCGTTGAAGAGGCAATTGGTCTGCTGCAGAACACGGTCTATTCCTTCAGCATGAAGGTCTGCGGGCACAGGCAAGACGCGGAAGATACCATGCAGGAGGTCCTCTCCGGTTCGCTCGGGGACTTGGTCAAGCTCCAGGATCCCCAAGCTCTTGCGCTCTGGCTCTATACCGTCACCAGAAACCGTTGCTGGCGCATGCGCCGCAAAAGCGCGGCCGCGCCCAGACACCTGATGTCTCTCGATGAGCTGATGCCGGATGAAGCCGAACTGGGGCGGCTGTTGCGGGGTGCCGCCGAGAGCCCTGAAAGCCAGCTCCTTCACGCCGAGCAGCACCATATTTTGCATCAGGCTGTCTTGCATATCCCCGTCCAATTGCGCCTTGTTCTTGTGCTGCATGACATGGAGGAGCTGACGACCGAACAAGTCGCGCAGATTCTCGACCTGAAGCCTGGTACGGTCAGGGTTCGGCTCCATCGGGCACGCCTATCCGTGCGCAAAGAGATGAACAGACTGCTGGAGTGCTCACCAAATCAGGCAACTGATCGAGGGCAGGACAAGACAAAGTCCAAGGGTAAGCGGACCAAGGGCGGCCAGCGTCCCGCTGAGTGCCGTGAACTGTTTTCGAACCTCTCTGAGTATCTGGATGGCAGGATCGAACCGCGTACCTGCGAAGAGATGCGCGAGCATATCGAGGCCTGCCCAGCTTGTGTTGCATTCCTCCGGAATCTGCGAATCGCTATCGACCGCTGCCGCTCGCTGCAGATTCCATGTGATTCTGCCGTTGCACCCCGTTTGCGCTCGATTCTGACCAAGGAATACCTCCGCCTGCTGGGAATGCCAGACACAGAAAAAATGTCTGCATTGGTGTAACGAATTGCCTCTCACATGTCTTTTTCTCTATGAGAGGTAATGTCTGCCATGCAGGTAGCGATCAAACATCTTGAACGAGTAAGGTTTGCCATTCAGGCGCGGTCTCACACGATCCTTTGCGACCAACCGATTGAAAATGAAGGCGATGACGCCGGAATGACACCTCTGGAGTTGATGCTCGCATCACTCGGTTCCTGCGCCGCCTTCTATGCCGTGCAGTATCTGAAGGCCCGCAGCCTCGCGGATATAGGCGTGGAAGTCTTGATAACCGCTGACAAGCTCATGCAGCCTCCCCGGCTCGGCAACTTCCGCGTTCACGTAACCTGCCCCGTCCCCCTCACCGAAGACCAGAACGCAGGGATGATGCGCGCTGTGCATCGCTGTCTCATCCACAACACGCTAATGACTCCGCCAGAGATCCGGATCGAGCTGCATATACCAGAACTGGTCGCATGACCTGCCTGACCAGACCGGTAGTCTTTTTGTACCGGTAAATATCCCCTCAAAACAAGTAGGGTTACTTGTACTGAGGGGATATTTACCTTTGTACCTTATTGATTCTCAATAGAATATCTTGGTGCCGGGAGGGGGGGTCGGATTCCGGTACCGTATTGATAATAAACACCTTATTGAAAACTATCGGCGCTCATACCTGCGAAAAAGCCGAATACGCGGTATCCACACACGTATTACACACACGGGTTCCAGCAACTGCCTTCTTCTCAGCGTTCCCATATGCGGCATTTCCCAGTCAAGTCCACTGCCCGGTGCTCCGGTTTATCGTCGAGGGGCGTACCTGGATAACTTCCGCTGCAGAGAACGGCGGTGAAGTCCCAACGTCTTGGCAGCCTGCGTTACATTGCCACCACAATCAGTCAAGACCCGTTGGATGTGCTCCCATTCCACTCGGGCGAGACTAGGAACTGTCTCGGGGGGCTTCGAACCTGGGGATGAGTTCGGAAGTGTCTCGAATGCTGCCACTATCTGGTCCGCATCGACGGGTTTGGTCAAATAATGGTCGGCTCCACGTCTGATTGCCTCCAGAGCGGTGGCAATGCTGCCGTAGCCAGTCAGCATAATGATCGACATGGTTGCATCCAGCGCCCGAAGGCTGGGCACCAAATCCAGGCCACTTTCTGAGGCAAAACGGAGGTCGACGACGGCCAAATCAGGGGCCATCTCACCTGCCAAGGTCAGGGCCTCCGCGCCGTTGGCTGCGAGGTAAGCCTCCCAATTACGGCTCTCGAACGCCCTACCTAGACGAGTGCGGAACACCTCATTGTCATCAACAATCAGGACGGACCGCTTTTCAAGATTCATCGGTCTTGACAAGCGGCACCTCCAAACTGACCGTCGTTCCTTCTCCTTCAACTGACTCGAACGCCAAGTTGCCTTTCATGTTTTCGGCGAAGACACGGACCAGAAAAGTCCCAAGCCCGATCCCATGTCCAGGGGCCTTAGTGGTGAAGAAAGGTTCCGCAATTCGATTGAGAGTGTTCGAGGTCATACCGGTCCCAGAATCACGCACTGTAAACGAGATTCTGCCGTTGACGCAGGCTCCGCTGAGTTCCACCGGTTGACCTTCTGTGCTGGCATCAATGGCGTTCTTCACCAGTGCGGTCAATGCCTGGCGGGTAGTCTCTACGGGGAGAATCGCCTGGATATTGTCACTTGCAAAAGTCGCGATAGAGTTCCGTTGAGACTCCGGGAAGCTGCGCTTCAGGTAGCTGAACAAGTCGCTGAGGCGCACCGGGACCGGAGTTTCACCGATACATTCCGCTCCTTGTGCACTCATCCCGCGCAGGATGGTGCTGCACCGGTCCACTTCATCGCGAATCAGCTTTGCTTCGACTCCGACAACATGGTCGTGCGACTGTTTGTCGGCGTAGCACTCCAGGTCCCGCGCGGCGATGGCGATGGTGGTCAGCGGCGTTCCCAACTCATGGGCGGCACCCGCCGCAAGAGTTACGACAGAAGCTATCCTCTCGTGTCGGCTAACTAGCCCCTGAAGGCGAAGCACTTCTTGTTCGTGACTGCGCAGCGTATGGGAAACCTGGCTGATGAAGATCGTGATCAGCAGAGCCGCTGCAATAAATGCGACCCACATACCCGCCAGGTGGATCGAGAAGCCCTCGTTCATGATCATGTGGTGATGTCCCTCAAGTACGGGGAGTGACACATGAAAAGGAAAAAGCAGAGCGAAGCCTAGAACGGAAAGGCCGCCTATCGACCATGTCCACGCCCTGCTGAGAACCATTGCGGAGAATGTGATCTGCACCAGGTATAGCAGCGTCAGTGGATTTGCCGGTCCGCCGGTGAGCGCGAGCACGGCTGTGAGGCAGGCCTCATCAATGCCCAAGGTCAATCCAAGGGCTTGCCTCGCTCCAATGCCAGCGATGAGACGGCCCAGCAGTACATTGGAGAGCAGCATCACAGTGAGCGGCAAGGCGAGCCACCCCAGAGGAAGCTCGATGTGGGATACAAACGAAGCGGTCAAGATCAGCGCAAGAAGGCCTCCGAGTATGCCGTATCGGAGCTTCATGAGCCAAGGCAGAGCCAGACTGGGTGCAAGTTCTGCGGATGACCGCAAGTCCAGGTCAAGCACGTCCTGACGTTCGGTTACAGAGACTCTCATTGTGGGTATCGACTCCACGCGTGCTCACTGGCGGAGCAGTTGGGCGAAAAACTGTGGATGACTCTTGCGATTTTACGCCACGCAAACTAGCGAGGCTGCGGCAAATTGACGCAGGCCCATCGACTGCAAATGGCGGCCACCGGCTGGATTCTCACCAAACTCAAGCTATGCAGAGCAAGAGGCCAACAACGCCGGCGCGTCTCCGGTCCGTGATCGCGACATGCGACAAATTGCCGCCACACAGCGCGGAAACACTTCCTTATGATCGTCAACATTCGACCAAAATCCAATGTGCAAAACACCCACCGTCCCCAGGAGAACGAAATTGTTTCGATTGCTCACGTCGCTATTGTTCTTGTCTCTCGCCGTTACCGCCCTCGTAGCACAAGAGACTGTAAACAACGCCTCGCTCGCTGGTGAGGTCACCGACGCCACAGGCGCGGTCGTTACTCACGCCACGGTGACCGCGCGAGCAGTTGCTACGGACGTCCCCACCAAGGCTGAAACCGATGCGGCGGGTCGCTTCCGCTTTCCATACTTACAGGTTGGCCAGTATCAGGTCACTATCCATCACGATGGATTTGCCGACACCAACCGCACACTCACGCTTACCATCGGCGCTGCCTTCGACCTTCCCGTCAAACTTACGGCAGGCACTGCGGCCCAGAGCGTCACGGTCAATGCCGAGCCCCCTGTGCTGGAGACGGGCCGCAGCCAGGTTGCGGGGACGATATCCCAGAACGAGGTTGCAAATCTGCCCTTCAACGGTCGCAACTTCCTAGATCTCGCATTACTCGTGCCGGGAGTGTCCCCAACTAACACCGCTGCCAACCAACTCTTCGCCGAGACGTCAGCCGTACCGGGACAGGGCCTTTCCGTCGGCTCGCAGCACAACTTCTCCAACAGCTTCATCGTCGACGGCCTCTCTGCCAACGACGACGCCGCGGGGCTCGTCCAGACCGACTTCGGTCTTGACGTTGTGCAGGAGATGCAGGTCGTCACCAACGGCGGTCAGGCCGAGTACGGCCGCGCCCTTGCCGGCTACTTCAACTACGTCTCCCGGTCTGGCGGCAACAAACTGCACGGCGACCTCTACTCCTACCTCCGCGACAAGAATCTCAACGCATCGAACGCCTACAGCGGTCGGCTGCTTCCTTACACGCAGAACCAGTCCGGCATCTCGCTGGGTGGCCCTCTCATCAAAGACCGCGCCTTCTACTTCGGCAACTACGAACACCGCCAGCTTAACCAGACCAACTTCCTGACCATCACTGCGGCTAACGCGGCGGCAATCGATGCCGTCCTGACCGCGGACAACTATCCCGGTCAACTGCTCAACATCAGCTCGTCCGGAATTACCGTCTATCCCAACCCCGTCCGCTACGACAACTTCTTTTTCAAAGTCGATCACAAGGTCAGTGAGAAGGACCGGCTCACTGCGCGCTACAGCCTCTATCACGTCACCAGCATCAACTCCCGCAATGCCGGAGGGCTCACCTACACCAGCGGAGGCGCCAACCTCAACGACCTCGACCAGACGGTCGCGGTCAGCAACATCTACACCATCAACTCGCGAACCGTAAACGAGACCCGCGGCCAGTTCACCAATAGCGACCTGAAAGCGCCGGTGGTCGACCAGGTCGGCCCGGCGGTCAGCATCACGAACGCGGCCACCTTCGGCACGGCCTCCGGCTCGCCTACCGGACGTTATGATCGCCTCTACGAGGTCGTCGACAATCTCTCCCGTCAGATTGGACCGCACTCGGTGCGAGTTGGAGCCGACTTCCTCTTCAACGACCTCACCATTACCTTCCCCATGTCCAACCGTGGTAGCTATAGCTTTTCCTCACTTGCCAACTTCCAGGCTGGCAAGTACAGCACCTACGCCCAAACATTCGGAAACTTCGTCGTACCGCAGACCAACCCCAACTTCGGGATGTTTGCGCAGGATGAGTGGAAGGTAAGCCCGAAGCTCACCCTGAACGCCGGAGTGCGCTACGACCTGCAGTGGCTTAAGGCCATCAACACTGACACCAAGAACGTCTCGCCCCGCATCGGCTTCGCTTACTCGCCCTTTCAGAGCCGTGGCACCGTCATCCGTGGCAGTTTTGGGCTCTATTACGATCGCGTTCCCCTGCGCGCCCTCTCCAACGCGCTCGAGTCCGACGGTAACGGAACCGCAATTACGGCGAACACGCTCGCCTCGCTCTCGCTGAGCTACGGTCAGACCAACGCACCGGTCTTTCCCAACATTGTCACTGGTTACACGGGGCTCACTCTGCCGAGCAGCCTCCGGCTCAGCATCAGCACCATGGACCCGAACATGAAGAACGCCCGCGCGATACAGAACAGTCTGGAGATCGATCAGCAACTCACCCCGACGAGTAATCTCGCCGTCGCCTATCAGCACATCCGGGGCGAAGACATCCTCATCGACGTCAATCTCAACACCCCCACCTGCAGCTCGTCGGTCGACCCGGTCGACCTCTGCCGCCCCGACCAGACCATCGGCAACAACAAGCAGTATTATCCCGGCGCGGACTCCTACTTCGACGCCCTGACCATCTCCTATAATCTGCGCCCTGTGCAGTTCGGCAGCTTCCGCCTCTCCTACACCTGGTCCAAGGCCATCGACGACGTCAGTTACGCTTTCTTCTCCGGTCCGGTCAACAACTACGACCCCGGTGAAGACCGCAGCATCTCCGACGATAATCAGAAGCACCGCGTCGTCGTCGATGGAACGCTGCACACCTCGCTCGAACCAGCGAAGACTCTCGCTGAGAAGCTGACTCACGGCTTTCAGCTCAACAACACCCTTACCTACTACTCCGGTTTCCCGTTCAACATTACTAACGGAGTTACAGACATCCAGACCACTACCGAGCGGCCCTGCCTGCCGAGCGTCACGACGGCGCAATGCGCAACCGCATTGCCCGGAACCATGATCAGCCGCAACTCCGGTCAGGGTTTCCCGAGCTCCACCGTCAACACCCGGCTCTCGCGTACCTTCCACCTCACCGAGCAGTACAGCCTTCAGGCCATCGCCGAAGCCTTCAATCTGGTGAACACCCGTAACGACCTCTTCCCGTCCGGCAGCTATGGAAGCAGTTGCTACTATCCTTCGTCGCTCGGCCCCACGCCCGGCAGCTCGGCGTGCTCGGTACCGTCCACCTTCGGCCAACCAACTAACTCTGCTGACCCGCGCAGCATCGAGTTTGCCGCTAAGCTCAGCTTCTGAGTCATCGGGTTTACTCTTTTTGCGGCGGGGATGCCTTACTTTGTCCCCGCCCTTTTCTTCTTATCAGGAGACGCTTCATGTCGAGCACACCTACAGCAGTACCCGCGATGGATCGCGGCCTCGATCACCGTGCTGTATGGAGATGGCACTTTTACGCGGGCCTCTTCTGCATCCCCTTTGTCCTGTATCTCGCAACCACTGGAACCATCTTCCTGTTTCATCCGCAGATCCAGCGTTGGCTCGATCGCCCCTACGATCACCTCGCAATCATCCGGCGGGCCACCGCCAATGCGCAAGTGCAGGCCGCGCTTGCCGCCGTTCCGGGCACGACTCTGGACTCCTACCAGTTGCCAAACACGCCCACCTCTGCGGCTGAGATTCTCTTAGACAAAGGGACGCAGCAGTTCCGCGTTTACGTCGATCCGCAGACACTTGCGGTCTTGCATATCGACAACGAAGACCATAGGGTCGATGTCTTAATGGCGCGCCTTCACGGCGAGTTGCTCATCGGCAAATATGGCTCGGGGATCGTCGAACTCGCGGCGTCCTGGGCCGTCGTTATGATCGTGACGGGCCTCTTCCTGTGGTGGCCAAGTAACGCCGACGGCATAGCCGGAGTCCTCTACCCGCGGCTGCGCAAGGGTGGCCGCACCTTCTGGAAAGACATCCACGCGGTCACCGGAATCTACGTCTCCTTCTTCGCGCTGTTTCTCTTGTTTACAGGCCTTCCGTGGGCCAAAGGTTGGGGTGGCTATCTCAAGGCAATCCGAAATCTCAGCGCCGGCCACGTCGTGAAGCAGGACTGGACCACCAGCAGCGCCGACGAACTTGCCACCCGCAGCGCCCGCAGTTCCGCCGCACAAGCAGACATGAGCGGCATGTCCACCATGCATGACATGCCAGGCATGCCCGCGGCCCACCATATGGAGGGCATGGCCAATCTCAACGCCGTGCAGCATCAACACGCAGTCGGCTTTGGTCGTCATGCGACCACCCTTACCGGCCCCAATGCCTTCGTAGCTATCGACAAGATGGTAACCACCGTCGCGCCACTTGGCCTTCCGAGCCCTGTACTCATCTCTCCTCCTGCACGGGTAGGCGGAGATTGGACCGCCAAATCTGACACCCGCGATCGCCCTCTGCGCGTCGATCTGGTGCTGGATGGCAAGACGGGAGCCATCCTCAAGCGCACCGACTTCCACTCCAAACCCTGGCTCGACCGCATAATCGGCACGGGGATCGCTGCTCATGAAGGCCAACTCTTCGGGTTCGCCAATCAGATGGTGAGTCTGTTCACAGCCATCGGCCTGGTTACGCTGAGTCTGAGTGGCCTGATCATGTGGTGGAAACGCCGCCCAGAAGGTGTTCTCGGCGCGCCTACACCGATCCGCCGCGTCCGCTGGTCCGTAGGATTGATCGCGCTGCTAGTTGCCTTCGGCGTCTACTTCCCATTCCTTGGCGGCTCGATGATCCTGGTCGCCCTGACCGAGCATTTCATCCTGCGCCGCATCCCTGTAACGCAACGCTGGCTCGGACTTTATGGATTACCTGCGTAGCATCCGTCGCAAGGCAAGATTCACTAGAACATTGGTCACCTTGGACACATTACGAGGAAAAAGCAATTAACATCTCTATATTATTGATAATAAGATACTTATTTGGTGCCGGGAGGGGGGGTCGAACCCCCACGACCTTGCGATCGGCGGATTTTGAGTCCGCTTTTTGCGTTTTTGCAGCAAGTTGCAACAGGGCGCATATAGCCGCACAACAATATCCTTTTCAAGGCTTTACAAACCGCACGACGTTTGCAAGGCATTGCACCAAAATGCACAAAGGTTCGAAACGAACAGCCACCAAAACAGCCACCAGCAAACACAGCGGATTTTTGGTTGATCTCTGTCCGAAAATCCGGGGAATGGCGGTCGATTAAGCCAGTACTTGCCGGTCCCTCTCAGGTCCGCCGCGTCTTCACGCCGTCGAGCACGTTCATGTAGAACGCGCTCACATGGTCAAACACGGCCAGGATATCAGGCGCAAGCCCGCATTCCTTGGCGAGTGATTCAAATGGAACCGCCCATACTACGGGTGGTGCTTCCAGGAGATTCGGTAGAGAGTGGGTCTTTCGCCGCTCGAAGGTCAGCCGTAACGCCTCGAGAAGTCGCTTCCGATCCAAAGTGCTGTCACCGACGAGAAGAGCCATATCCACCAGATCTTTCACCCGACTATTGGGGTGATCGCGGGGCAGCGAATAAGCATGGACTTTTTCGGCGAACTGCTGTTCGCGGGCGATCAATTGCACACGCGAGCCGGCAATTCCCGCGAACGCGAGCCAATCGCGCGTTCCGATGTTCTCCACCGGATGCGTGACAATATCTCCAATGCCTGCATCGAGGTGAAACTTTGCGAAGACTCTTCCATCCATGCGAACTTCGACGGGATAGCGCGCTCCTCCATAGGGTGCAGCCGTTAGGTCCATCACGGGCGATCCAATCGTGTATTCGAACCAATCGCCAAGCGAGAGACTGGCGGCTACCTGCAACATCTCGCGCACAACCTGGTTTACATCGCGGCTCCCGGCTGTAGCATCAATTCGTCCCATAGTCAGGTCGATGTCTACGGTCGCCCGCGCAGCCTTGAAGCGAAGCTCCAGAGCATAGCCGCCTTTCAAGACCCACGGCGCAGCTTGATCGTGGAAAAGACGCGCCAACAATCGGTCAAAGGATATCTGCCGCCTGAGACGGTTGATGTCAATCTGATCCGTATGCGAAATTCTCTTCAAACGTTCTTCGAGTGCGCGCCGAAAGGATCCAGCAGTTGCGTATTTCCTGTGTTCCGTCATTTCGCAGCCCGCGATATTGTCTCTTCTATGATCTTGCGTGAAGTCTCACTCATTATCGCGCTCTGAATCTGTTGACGATGTATTAGGCCTCGTTGGAATGCCTGTCGAATGGCCTGACGAATGAAGTTCCTCTCAGCAGTGTCCGCCTCAATAAGGTCGAGAATCGTCCTGAGAGGCTTTGTGTAGCGATACCCTGGGCCGCTCTGAATGTCACTCTGCGCGAGGTCGCCATAGTGGAGTATCAGGACGCCGGGAATCTCACTGTTGCGACGGAAATGATTGGGAACAGTCATATGGAGTTTCGCCGGATTTAGATCAGACAATTCGTGAAGGCTGATTGCCGTTTGATGGCTGTAAACACCTTCTACCTCCTCGTTTCGATTTCTTGACCAGAGGGACCACAGAGCAAGGTCTGGCCGATCCGTCATAGGGAATCGAGAGAGCCGGTAGATGCCGCGATGCTCACGAATCCAATTCCCGGTCTGCACGTGGTAAGGATGGGTGTTTTCAGCAAACCCGGACGCCTTGGCTTGCTTCGTGGTGAAGTAGCCTTGTTGTTGCTCAGCTAGATCGAACAGCCGATGGGATGCTTCTTGGCGACGCTGGGCCATAAACACGATACTACAACTTTTTTGAAGTATTGTGAGAGTCTCCTTCTCGCAGCTGAGGAATTCCTCAACCCACGATCCGTTCGGGATGGTCGCAACGAGCATACTTCCGCAGCTCAGCCATCGGAATCAAGACCCGCCCGCCGATCCTCCTTGTGGGCAAACGATTGGAGGCCACGAGGTAGTCCAATCCGCGCTGGCTGATCGAAAGAAGCTGCGCGGCCTCTTCGCGGCTCACAAGGATCTTGTCCTCCGGTGCCACAACAACCCGTTGTGGAGGCTTCCGGCGATTATTGAAACCCTGCCCCGAAGGCTCCTGTGGTGACGATTTCAACATTCCCCTATCGAAATCAATGATCTGCTCTGCCGACATGACTCATCCCCAATTCAAGATTTTCGTCCTCGTTCCTGGAGCGGCCTAGGAACTCATTGCTCCCTCTCCCCTATCTCTAGATGACTTCAATACTCAAAGGCTCAAGCCGAATCCCATACTCAAGTCCTTTTCATGCGCTGGCGATGGCATAATCTTCTGCTGAGGTAAGCCGATCGCTTGCTCCGGCTTGCAGGCGCTCTGATGCGAGACATCGTGGCCTAACGCTTGTGGCAGCCTTTCCCGACTGTCTGTAAAGATCTGCGCGTCCCACTGACCGCGCGAGATCGACACATATGCCATGCGACTGTTGAGCAGGTCCTTTGCGCCGAGTTCCGTATCCACATGGACAAGTACCCGCTCCGCAGTTTGACCCTGGCTGGAATGGCTCGTGACCGCATATCCGTGGTCGATATGCGGATGCTGCTGCGGATTGAATTCGACCTTCCGCTCATCATCCAAGCGCAGGCGCATTGCCCCGTCCCGCCCGATACTCTCGACCGTTCCCAACTCACGATTGGCAACCTTTAGTTCTGGACTTGGCGCGGTGAACTGGATGCGATCACCCACGGAGAATCTCTTCTCCTGCTCCCTGTAGACGGAAACTCCAACCTGGCGGCGCGGGTCATAGGTAGTCTGTTCCCCATTCGCCCGTTCCACGGTCAAAATGTTCGCTTGGGCGTTCATAGCAACGACGCGGTTGTATTCTCCCTTCTCGATGCCGGTCTCCTTCGAACTGCGCGAGTATCGGAGAATGTCATCGACCTGGTACTGCTGTGCCCAACTGCGGTCCGCGCCGGTCATCTCCTGGCGCGGGACAAGCGTTCGCACGGAATGCTCTTGCCTGTCAACTAGGCCGCGCGACTGGAGCTCATCATGTATCCGCTGATTGATCTCGCTGCGGGAACGATTGTCCGGCGAAACAACCAGTGTTCCTGCAGGAGATTTGGCATACTCCCGGGCAATGGCTGCAATACGCTCCTCGTGTCCCTTTACCTGATGCACACGGCCTTGTTCGTCAAGGCTCTCGACTGCGGCCCTAACCTGCCCGGCCGCCAACTGTTCGACAACTTCCTTCAACTCCGGATCGCGCTGCCGGACGATGTCGCTCAATGTTGCCGTCCGCATCCCTGCTTCTTGCAATTGCGCAAACGGACGGCCCGCTTCAACGGCCTCATGCTGGCGGCTATCTCCTACCAAAAGCACACGATCATTTCGATGGAGACGTTCGATGAAGTCGTGCATCTGGCGCGTCGACGCAAGCGAAGACTCATCGAGCACATATAAACGCTTCTCTCCAGTGTCGGGCTGTGCCCCCTTGGCGAGATGACGCTGAAGAGTCGAGGTCTCCATGCCCGCCTCGGCGAGCTTGTGTGCCGCGCGAGATGTCGGCGCGAATCCTTCCACCTTGTAGCCCTGCGCTTCGGCACCCTCGCGGACAACGGATAAGGTCGTCGTCTTGCCCGCTCCGGCAACACCATCCAACCCCACAATCTTCTCTCGACTGATGAATATCTCATCCACCGCTTTGCGTTGGGAGCGGTTCAACTCAGGGTGACGATCCTCTGTCCACACTCGCAACTGTGGCGACACGAGCATCGGGTCGCTATAGTTGCGCTGATTGCCTCGCTGCATGTGACCTATAATCTCCCGCTCCAGGCGCATCATTTCAGCGGTCGTATATTGTGGCGCTGCTCGGCCATCTAACCGCGACAAAGTTAGGAATTCACCCTGCGCTACCCGCTGCTCAAACTCTTGTCGTACGTCCCTGTAGGAAGTCTGCCCCATGCCGCGGTCTATAGCTGCTTGCAGGATCGCTCGTTCATCCTGAACTGCCGAGCGTTCGAACACGTGAATTCGCGAATATGTCACGGACTGTTGGGCCATCTTTTCCGGTTGCATTTCCCGGCGTGGCTCCCGTGCTCTTGCAACCACACGATCTGCTTGATAACCGAACTTCGCGGCGAGTTCACGGTGTTGCTTCAACACCTCCTCGGGTGAGTGAAGCTCCTTGCTGTCGCGAGTGCGATGAGCGGCAACCTGCGCCGCGCCTGCACCTTCTCTGCCGATCTCCTGCAGGTGTTCTTTGATCTGCACGCGGCGGGGACTCGATGCCTCCAGATACTCCTGCGAATAACCCGTGATCTCAGGCTGCCCATGCTTGCCGCGTTCAATCTCGTAACCAAGACCCTGCAGCCTCATTGCAATCTCGGATCGGTACACAGTCGTCGCGTACTGTTGCGACTGAAACAAGCTGCGCTCTTGCAGTGCGCGAGTCTGGCCGTTTTTCCGTTCGGTCACATTGAAGACGACTGCATGAGTATGAAGCTGAGGCGCGGCGTAGCCATCCACCGGACGAGCGGTGTCATGCTCGAACGTAGCGGCGATGAACTTACCTGTTGTCTCCGGCGCATGAACATTGCCGATGCGAGCCTGGGTATACCGCTCTAGCTCCTGCAATGCGACGCGCACGCTTTCACGATGTGCTTCGCGGACTCGATCATCGCCGCCCACAAGGGCAGTGAGCGAGACAGACTTGGGTGCGGAGAACGTAGCGTCCCATCCGGCGCGGTGTTCCGAACTGGTGATCTGCTTGCCGTACTGATTGTCGTAGGTTCTGGCGGGCTGATGCTTGACCAGTTGCGCGCCGCTTTCGGGATGACGACCTTCGCTCAAGCGAGCAAACTCTTCAGCCCCAACTGCACCGCCCAAGCCCCACTCCTGTGAAAGAGTACCTTGCCACTCACTACGCCCCTGTTGATCCCGGCTCCAGTAGTTCTGTCGTTGGGAGGTAAATTCACGCTCATGATAGGTTCGAGCTTGCGCTGCAGACAGAGATTGGGAGATCGTCAACATATACCTGGGGCCTGTGAGAGATCATCTAGTAACTAGCTTGAGTCTCAGACTAACCCAGGTTTGCACAATTGTGTCCGATTTTGCAGATATTTCATTTCCAAATATTTCACGACATTGCCTATGCCTATTGATGCTTATGTCTATTTCGTGCTTATTAGTAAGCTATTGGTCATAAGATTGGGTGGGCAATTAATCTGCTATTAAGTAACGGCCAAAGCAGGCTATTAAGCACGCAATCGAGGCTAGACGCTGCGACCGTTTAGGCGGCCTATAAAAGCCAATTGTCGTGGTTGGAAGTCAGGCATATCTAGGGCTCTGACCTAGTCGATCCACTCAGTCTCGTGCCACGCATTGGCGTCCTTTGAAGGGACGAAAGAGCGAGACGATCCAGGGAACACGAGGTGTCCATTGCGCTCCCCATTCATCTGCGCGGCTGCGCCGGGATTCGAGATGCGCGGCACCATCGAACCCGCAGAATTATCGCTGCTCAAGGATGAGCGAGTATGATCCGGTGCGGACTGTGAATCGGCCGGTAACTGCGGTGCTGAACGATGTGTCGTTACTCTCGCAAAAGAGAATCGCTTACGTTTGCAATTGAGTGTTGCCAACGATTCTGCAATTCGGTTCCGAATCCGGGCACGAATCGTCTGTCGATAGAGTGGGATATTGCCGCCCGATTCCCACACCGATTCAGGCTCCAAAATGGCTCTCGAAAGGTCACTCCATTCAGTCCCTATATCGTCTCTCATTCTCCAAGCGACGAAGAGGGCGAGAAGGACGGCACAGCATGCGTAACAGGCGGGTTCGATCAAGAGCTGACGAAGGTCCCGTCCATGATAGATGCCCCTCCGAAGGAAAGCCTTCAGTTCCACTGACCGCACCGGATCGGGCGGGCTGACTCTGATTCCAGTCCAACCTTTCGCGAGAGCCTGATAGGAAAGGCCGACCTCCGAATCATCGAATGGATCATCCTCCACATCTGCATCGAGAGGCCACCCTTCTTTGCGGCTGGGTGCAGTCAAATCAATCCATTGCACTTCGGTTACTGCTCGCGGGTCATCGGCGGTCCTGGAACTGTTCCAATAGGCGCGGAGATAATAGCGCTGGAGCGGTGGCAATTCCTTGGTAAACCACACCCACGACGTGATCGCGGAGAGACACAGAGCCGTAGCCAGAATCAACCCCGTTTGCCACGGAAATGCCTCTGCAATTCGCCCGATCTTCATGGCTCATCATTCGCCTCTTTGGCCCGCTGCTGTTGTCGCCGTCTGGCAAGAAACTCGGCTGCCCTCTTTTGTTTGATCGACTCCGAGTAGGCGGACATCTTTTTGATGTCTTCGGTACTGAGCGGTCCCTGTGACGCTCGGGCAAACAGGTTCAGCATCAGCGAACGCATCCCCATCAATTCAGCGAGCAAGATCTGGTCAGTTTCTTCTTCAATCTGGTCGCCGCGAGCCTGCGCCAATGCTGCATCGCGAAGCCACTCAGCAACCTTCTTTCCTGCGCCTGAAGCCGCCGCCTCCACCTCGCTGAACTCCGCCTCGGTCAGCCGAGTTGCGACCGACCTTCCCCGAGCCGTTTCGTTGGCGGAAGGACTCGTTGCTATCGGTGCGACCACTTGCGGATTGTCAGGAGAGGACGCCATTTAAGACCGTGAGGCAATTTGCCATACCTTGGACATCTTGGATGCCGTTGCGCCTCCAACGGGCTCTTACGCCCCGGCTACGGCGATTATCGTGCGGCCTCGCCGAATAGCCGCTTTTGGCCCGTTTCCAAATGGAAACGCTCTAAAGCGCCTTTACTGAAAACAAAGACGTTCCCGTCTGTAAACAAATCGCGCCTTTGCAGTTCCCTACTGGGGATGACGTGTCACTCCTAAACCCGCTGCAAAGCAGCGCGCGTGGAGAGCGGGGTCAAGGGCGCCGCTCTTTGGCGTTCATCTGTGACCCTTGACGCCGTTGTCCGCGCGGGAGAATTGAGGCGGGAACGAAGCCTCAGGCGTTTTTGCTGAGCTTCGTTCCTTGATGGAGTTCTTTCCTGGTCTGGGCAGCGGCTACCCACGCCGGCTGCAATGAGATTGCGGCAGTCTTGGCCCGCTCCTCCTGGACTGGTCGCTCATCTTGATTCCCTTTAGCCTGGTTCGCGTTGACTTGACGGTGCAGAGGGACATTCCGCACGCTGTCCTTAACTTGACCGGTGGGGCAGCGTGTCTATAAATTACTTCATATGCAGACCAGTCCAGCCCGCCTTAGGTTCGCCGCCGTCCCCCAGAAGCGGATGAGGCGGGCCTCCAACTATCTTGGTGTTTGTTGTCGATAGTTACCGTGTGCCTGTGACCATGGTTGGATGCCGGTAGACCGGCAAAGAGCCTCCTACAGCTTGCGCCAACCAAGAATTGCGGCCTTTTCCGCGCGCCGTCCCCGGAGATTGTCTTCGGCAATCTTCCAGCATTATTCCTCATTAGAACCCGGGATTCGAAGAAGGCCAACTCGTGCCAACTGTTGTCCGCCAGCGCCATCTCAGCAAGTTATCTCCCTTGATTGTTCAGTCGGAGATCCGCGCGATGTCGGTCGAATGCGAACGCATCGATGGAGTGAATCTGGCGCAGGGCGTGTGCGATACAGAGCTACCGCCGCCCGTGGGTGTTTCCGCCATCGATGCAATCGCTGCGGGCCGGAACACCTACACCCGGCTCGATGGCATCGACGCGTTGCGGGAAGGGATCGCAGGCAAGCTGGCAGCCTTCAATGGTATTCGTGCCAATCCGTACAATGAGATTCTCGTGACTGCAGGAGCGACCGGCGCCCTGTACTCCGCGGCTTTAGCCCTGCTCAATCCGGGCGACGAAGTGATCCTCTTCGAGCCATTTTACGGTTACCACTGGAACACCATGCTCTCCTTGCGTGTGATCCCCGTGGCGGTTCCGCTGGACTATCCAGACTGGCAACTTGATATCGTCCGGTTACGGCGATCGATCACACCCCTCACCCGCGCCATCATCCTCAACACGCCCTCGAACCCATGCGGCAAGGTCTTCTCATTGGCCGAACTGCAAGCCATCGCCGACCTCGCCATCGAGCACGACCTGTTCGTCTTCACCGACGAGATTTACGAGCATTTCCTGTTCGATGGCCGGCGACACATCAGTCTCGCGACCCTGCCGGGCATGTCCAAACGCACCATCACCATCTCCGGATTCTCGAAGACATTTAGCGTGACGGGATGGCGAGTTGGCTATCTCGCCGCCAGCTCAGAGTGGGTCCCGGCGATCGGGTACTTCCATGATCTTGTCTATATCTGCGCGCCCGCTCCGTTGCAGTATGGAGCGGTTGCCGGACTGACTCGCCTGCCGGCGTCCTACTACTCCCAACTCGCCAGCGAGTACCAGAAGAAGCGGGATCAGCTTTGCGCAGCATTGATTGATGCCGGCCTGAATCCCTCCATTCCAGCTGGGGCCTACTACGTTCTGGCGGATGCCAGCCGCATCCCAGGTCAGACCGCGGCCCAGAAGGCGCGTAATCTGCTAGCGGCTACAGGTGTGGCGGCGGTAGCCGGGTCCGCTTTCTTCGCTTTGGAAGGCGGGAAAAACCTACTCAGGTTCTGTTTTGGCAAGACGCCCGAAGCACTGGATCGCGCCTGTGATGCCTTGCGAAGACTTTAGTTACACTTAGTACAAAATCTCATCGAACCAGAACTCATTTGTCATTGCAAGAACAAAGGAGCAATAACATGGCTGCAAACGAAACCCGCCGCTCGCTTGGTGATGCAGCAGCACGCAAGTTAGCCAATACCGCCAAAACCCCACCCCAACTCACGGCGATCACTCCGCGCTGGTTGGTGCAACTGCTTTCCTGGGTGCCTGTGGAGTCGGGCACCTATCGCGTGAATAAGGCCAAGAACGATCAGGAGATAGACGTTGCCTGCGGAGCGAGGGACGAGCGGCAACTGCCGGAGAGCTTCGTGGACTATGAAGAGAACCCGCGCGAGTATACGCTGAGCGCGATCTCCACCATCACCGACGTGCACACCCGGATCTCCGACCTCTATAGCCATCCATATGACCAGATCCGCGAGCAGCTTCGCCTGACGGTGGAGAAGGTGAAGGAGCGCCAGGAGCATGAGTTGATCAACAACTCCGACTATGGCCTACTGAACAATGTTGCGCCCGAATTCCGCATCAGCCCGCGCAAAGGCGCCCCGACTCCGGACGATCTGGACGAACTCCTGGCAAAGATATGGAAGGAGCCGGCATTCTTCCTAGCGCACCCGCGCGCCATCGCCGCGTTTGGTCGAGAGTGCACACGCCGCGGTGTTCCTCCTCCAACCGCGACTATCTTCGGCTCGTCATTTCTGACCTGGCGCGGAGTTCCGCTGGTTCCTTCCGACAAACTCACCATCGATGCCGCGGGCAAGACCAACATCCTGTTGCTGCGCACCGGCGAGAAACGGCAGGGCGTGGTCGGACTCTTCCAGCCTGGGCTGCCTGGCGAACAGACACCTGGCCTCTCGGTCCGTTTCATGGGCATCGATCGCAACTCCATCGCATCCTATCTCGTCTCGCTCTACTGCTCGGCCGCGGTGCTGACGGAAGATGCGCTGGGCGTGCTCGAAAACGTTGAGGTCGGCAACTACTATGAGTACAAGTGATTCAGGCTTCCAGTTCGATGAAGGCGCGGTTGCACAGGCGAAGTCGGCAGTGGGTGCGGTTTTTCCCGATGTTGCCACGCTGACCCAAATGGCGAACGAGTTCTTCCGCGCGCTGCCAACTCAGGGCATTCACCCCGATGCTGGGCAGGCAGAGCGGCATGGCTCCGGAGCGTCCATACCTGGATCGCCGGCTGTGCCAGGGTCGGCCAGCTTCCCTGCGCCTTACTCGGCCGCCGTCCCTGGCACGGAGATGCGGCAGCCCCAGTTCGGCGTGCCCGCCCCGTCCGTACCTTCGCTGCTGTCGATTGACAAGATACCCAGCGAGGCCGATATCGCGCGGCTGGCTGGATCAGGCCTTCCCGGCGATTTTCCTGCGGGGATCACGTCCTTCGCGGGGACACCGTCGCTCTCGCCTCTCGGCGGCAGTTTGCCTGCGGTCCCCTCTACTCCCTCACAGGCAGCCATCGCGCAGGCTGCGACGGCTTTGTCGTCGGACTCGCCGTTCAGCCTGCCGCTGCCCGACTTCGCTCATCCATTCCCCAACTTTGAAGCCTCGCTGCCTAGCATTCCGCCGCTGGCGGCGTTGGGTACCGACGACTACGCCAGGACATCGCTGAATGCACTCTCGCCGCTTTACTTTCTCGAACACGCTGGTGCGCTCTCGCGGCCGGTTGCTTCGGTGGCGCCGCCCGCGCAGAGATATTCTCCGGCGCTTCTTCCGGACCTCGGCGTGGCTCGCGGGCAGTTCGATGTCACTTCGATCCGCAATGACTTTCCTATTCTGCGCGAGAAGGTCAACGGGCGGCCACTGATCTGGCTGGACAATGCTGCCACCACGCAGAAGCCGCAGGCGGTGATCGACAGGCTGAAGTATTTCTACGAGCATGAGAACTCCAACATCCACCGCGCCGCGCACGAGCTGGCAGCCCGCGCGACCGATGCCTATGAGGACGCGCGCAGCAAAGTCGCCCACTTCCTCAACGCGCCTTCGTCCAAGGAGATTGTCTTCGTCCGCGGCGCCACCGAGGCTATCAATTTAGTTGCGCAGAGCTGGGGCCGCCAGCACATCAACAAGGGCGACGAGATTGTCATCAGCTGGATCGAGCACCACGCCAACATCGTTCCCTGGCAGATGCTCGCGGCGGAAAAAGGCGCAATTCTGCGCGTCATCCCCGTGGACGACAGCGGCCAGATTCTGGTCGACGAATACCAAAAGCTGCTGAGCACACGTACCAAGCTGGTCTCGTTCACCCATGTCTCGAACGCGCTGGGCACCATTACTCCAGTGCAGCAGATGGTGCAGATGGCGCATCGTTACGGCGCGCGGGTGCTGGTCGATGGCGCGCAGGCAGTCTCGCACATGCGGGTAGATGTGCAAGATCTCGATGCGGACTTCTATGTCTTCTCCGGCCACAAGGTCTTCGCGCCCACCGGTATCGGCGTGCTTTACGGCAAGCCGGACGCGCTTGCCGACTCACCCCCATGGCAGGGCGGCGGCAACATGATCGTCGACGTCACCTTCGAGAAGACTATCTATCAACAGCCACCGTTTCGCTTTGAGGCCGGCACGGGAAACATTGCGGATGCAGTCGGTCTGGGCGCGGCGATTGCTTACCTCGGCACCATCGGCATGGAGAACATCTCCCGGCACGAGCACGAGCTGCTTGTCTATGCCACCAAGGAGTTGCTGCAGATTCCGGGGCTATGCATCATCGGCACGGCCAAAGAAAAGGCCGGCGTGATGTCCTTCGTACTGGAAGGTTACAAGACCGAGGACGTAGGCGCTGCGCTGAACCGCGAAGGCATCGCGGTGCGTTCCGGCCACCACTGCGCCCAACCCACGCTGCGCCGTTTTGGCCAGGAGGCTACGGTGCGACCATCGCTTGCACTCTACAATGACTTCGAAGACATCGACGCGATGATCGCCGCGCTGCGCCGGCTCAAACAGCTAAAAGCGTAGGTGGAGAGTTACGAACTCCTTACCGCACTGGGATGGCCTTAATGGATATCACTCCGGCTAAGAAGCCGCAACCCGACCAATTTAGGTTGGCCCGACGCTGTCACTTGGCACTCTTCTCTGGATTGAGTATCCGAGTTCTCGGCTGCGGGGTCAGAACATCCTCTCTTGTATCTGGGCAAGGTTGGATGGTGCACACCGATTCATTGGTGGGGGTGGTCCGGGTGTAGTTGTGGAAGAAATTGGCGTCGCCGGGAACGGTGTACAGGATCACCCTGCGCCCGAGCGAGTACTCGTCGGTGGTGGGAATGATCCGAGTAGGGTCGGCCCCGAGCCATTGGGTGAGGTATGCCTTGGTATTGACCGCGCGATAGGCCGCCACGTCGGTGTAGCGAATGTCCGCACCACTCATGTCTTCGCCCTCACGCTCCATCCCTTTGTCTTCCTCCGCGTGGTCGTACAGGGGATGCGACACGCCCACCAGGACCAGCTTGACATTGGGTGTGTCCTTCAAAATCTTCGCCGCCTGCTGCAAGCACGACAGCGCAGAATCCTCCACGCGCGCAGGAAGCTTCTCATCCTTGGTGAATTCAATGGCGCATACCTTCTGCACTCCAGGCGCCAATGGGAGCCGCTGCGCATGTGCCGATTGGGGCGACCAGCCCAAGAGAAGCGCGGCTGCGGTTAGGATTGAGCTAGCGAATTTAATGTCGTGCATATTTCCCTTCCTTCTTACCGGATATCCATAGGGGGAGGCTGTCGGGCAGCGCCCCGCAGGATTGAAGTGGCGTTGTTCTGTAGGCCTATCCCGTTCTCCTACAGAATTGGGCTTAGTCGATCGGCGGCAACCCCGGGACAGTGTTGCCTCCAGGAATAAGGCCCTCGTGGCAAGCCTCCTCCCACAGCTCCCACTTGGCCTGGGTCTCTTCCGTGATCTCTCCACCAACGGGGACGCCGCCATCACCACCGAAGTAGCCGCGATGCTCATCGAAGCCGAAGGTCCAGGGGCGTGTGTAGACGGTCGGGTCATCAAAGGTAGCTTCGTATTTGAAATGGTCCGCGTCAGTGAAGATGAACCTTTCGACGTGGTGGACGTTGTCGCTGGAGAAGTCGCCCGCGCGGCTGAGCCGCCCTTTGGCGTTGTTGCTGGTGGTATCGACCACCAGAGTGGTGCCTTCCCAATGACCCCTCGAGTCGCCCATCCATAGCTTCAGGTCATTGCCGATGTGCGGACGGTTGTCGAGATAAATAATCCGATACTGCTCCGCCCCCGAGTAGATGAGCAGGATGTAGCCGGGGAACTGCTCAAAGGTGACGTCGTGCCAGGTGAACTGGCGGACGGCGCCCAGCGGCCAGCAGCGTTGCTGGGGATCGATGTCGCCGTAACGCGTCGGTTCATAGTAGTGCGCAAACAGATCTTGCTGATGCGCAAGCGCCTCGGGCGTGTAGGGGATGTCATGGTTGTCGGTGTCGATGATGCGGCTAGGCGCGTTCCTTGCCATTCTTGCGCCACGCACACGTTGCCCGGCGCCGGCCGCAGCGCCCGCCTGACCTCCGGCAGCACCAGGGGCTGCGCCATTCGCTGCAACCAACTGGCCGCCGGCGCCACCACCACCTTGGCCGGCGCCGTAGCCCCCACCACCACCTTGTCCACCACCATCACCTCGCTGTCCGCCGCCTTGTCCCCCGCCAAAGCCTCCTCCGCCACCACGGCGTTCAGGGGGCGGTTGATTGGCGACAATGCTGGGCGGGTTACCATCGCCGCGCTGGCCAAGTACCTTTCCGCTGGCGTCGGGCGGCGGTGGTCCACCAGCGTTCGCGGTTCCCGCAGCTGGACGCGGCCCCGGAGGCGGAACGCAATTGACGTCGCCATTGGTCGGGTTGGTCAGGCAGCCCATCCCATAGTATGTCGTCGTCCAAGTGCCTTCTACATCCGGCTGACCATCGCTCAATAGCCTCGGCTTCCAGGGCTTTGCGGGCGTGCTGGGGTTCGCCGCAGCAGGCTTGGCCGCAGGCGTCTGGCTCGAAGTTTGCGGTTGTGCCGACTGGGCGGAGCCGGCCGTGCAGGCCACAGCGACCATAGCAATACCCATCGACAGCTTCAATATGTAACCAATGTGTCTCGTGTTCACCGTATGTCTCCCAATCTGGTTGCGGTCTTCGATAGAACTCGCGGCTCTATGGGTAGTACTTGTCGATGGGGAAGGCATAGCAAACATAATCCAGCAGCTGGAAATTCTTCTCCTTGCGCCGGTACAGGATGATGTCAATATGCCATGGCTTCGAGAAGGTCTTGGGGTCATCGATCGCGACCTCATAATCGAGGTGGTCTGCGTCCAGCAGTTTGTAGCGCTCAATCACGTGAAGGTCCTGGCTATGGAAATCGCCGGCGTGATCGAACCACGTTGTGTCGGTAAAATCGACGGAGTCCACCACCAGCGTGTCGCCTTCCCACTTGGCGCGCGAATCTCCCAACTCCCAGTTGATGTGCCCGGGCGGATGAGCAGTTCCATTGATGTAGAAAAAGCGGTGCGCCCCAGCATACTCGTAGAGCACGGTAATCTTGTCGCCCTTCGGCTTCTGGAAGATCTGGAAGGGCAGGTCGTGCGCATAGGTAATACGCGGGACCCCCGGCAGATTGCACTTCGCGGACTCCGTGTCGGCAGCTTCCCGGTTCTCGTAGTTCCTCTGGCGCTGCTTCAGCTCGTCGGGGAGATAGGGAATCGTGTGCTCCTCCACGACGCTCTGAGCACCGGGCGAAGAAGCTCCTGCGGCATGGTCTTGCAGGTCGAAGTCCGCGCTGCCGATCGATTGCCAGATCCCGTTAAAATTGGGCTTGCCGTCGGCTAGGCGTGGAATCGCCGCGGGACGAACAATGGCCGCCGGCTTGGCCGACTGCCCCTCAGCGGAGGCAATCAGCCCAAAGCCGGCGATTAAGGCGATGCAACTGGTCTTGCAAAACATCATGGTTCTCCCTTTCTAAGGTGGAGGATTCTTGCGTCCTACTGGTCCGCGCCAGGGTCGCCTGGCGCGCCCGTGCCTACCGAACCGGTAAACAGGCTGCGTCCGTCGGGCAGCTTAACCGAGGTGCCGTTGATGATCTTCTGGCCGTTCTTGGCGAGGTAGCCATTCACAGTCAACTCGATGCCCAGCGGGAAATCGGTCTCGCGCAAGCCGCGGCGCAGAAGCGCATTCGGCCCACCAAATTCCACTGCCCAGTTGGTGGTGGTGCCATCGGGGTTCTTGACATCCACATAGATCCATCCGTGAGGATTAACCCAGGACAGTTTGGTGAGTTTGCCATGCAGTGTGATGGGCTTGCTCGCATCGTACTCAGCGGCAAACGCATGATGGGCAAACGCTGGCTTGGCGGTTGTAACTATGCCAAACGCGAGGACGGTACCGAATAACAGCTTTTTCATGACCTGCTCCTTTATTTGTTGCAAAACTTCGAATGCTTCGTAATCGCCAGTGACGTCGCCTCGTTTACACGTAGCCAATGGCACGACCCGCCAGCCCAATTGCGAACCAGAGAACCAGCGATACCACGGAGCCAAGCCGCAACAATCTTGAGCTGCGGCGCAGCTCAGGGGGCCAACGAGTCACTCTAATCTGCAGCGAGAAGTGGAAGACCACAGCCACCACAAATAGCAGCATTTTTAACTGAAACGCTGGATTGTGGTAATAGCGCATTGAGCCGCCCATGAATAGCAGAAATCCAGTGATGAACATGGCAACCACTCCCCCCGCGGTAAGAGGCAACATCTCCCTGGCAACCGATGAGATCGGCTGCGACTTGAATGCGATGCCCAGGAAGCGCAGATTCACCAGGAGAATGGCCCCACCGAAGACCGCCAGTGCCAGCAAATGGAATATCTCCACAACTGCAAATGCATAGGTGGAATCGCGCATGAAGATGCCCAGATGGGTCCGGCCGATCCAATGGCAAAGCTTGGCCAACGACATAACACAACGCAACCTTTCGTAAAACCTTCAGAGCCTGGCTCTTTGCTCTACATATTTACGTATGCAATTAGCCTGCCCGCCACAATGATGCTGGCCCATAGCACCAGCGAGCACACCGCGGCCGCACGCGCTCGTCCAGGAGTCACCCTGGCACAGTCCCAACTGTTGACCCTTCTGTACACGGTCAGATGGAAGATCAAAGGATTCAATCCCACCATAATGAGCAGGATCAATTTGATTCGAAACGCCCAATTGAAATAATTGGTAGCAGCTTCCGCAACGGAAAGAAGTACCCCCGTGACAAACATGACCGCAAAGCCCGCCCAGGTCCAGGGCAGTACCTGACGTGCAATGCCAGATACCGGTTCCTCCTTCATAATGACGCCCAGCAACCGTAGGTCGAGCACTGCGACGGTCCCCACAACGGCAGTGATGCCTAGGGTGTGGATGCCCTCGATGATCGGGAACCAGTAAGGAGATTCGCGAATCCCGGTTGAGAAGTGCGTCGCATAAATCCATTGGCACAGCTGAAGGACGGTTGGAGCTGACATATTCCTCCCAATCGCTGCCTACGTTTGCAGCAAGTCGGCATGAAATTAACACAGCGGTCACAGACACGCAATCTGCTAGAGGTGGTACCAATGATCCGCACCGTAGACTAGACCCAGGGTGATAAGAGCGATCACGATCTCACCGACAGCTCCGACTACGAACGGACGAATACCCTGCTTGCCCAGCTCTTTCAAATTTGTGCGCAACCCGACGCCCGCAAACGTCAACAGAAACGCCCAGCGCGAAGCATTGCCTAACGCAAGGACCTGGGGCTTAGTGAAGAAAGCTACGCTGGAGAGCATCGATATCAGCAGGAAGCCAAGGATGAATTTTGGAAACTTCTTCCAGAGAAATGCGCCTTTGTTCTTGACCTCCGCAGCCTGCCCCTTGGAGGCCCAGTAAATTGCATATCCAAGGACGATGAAGCCAATGGTTGCATTGCGGCAGGTCTTCGCCAGCACAGCGACCTTGCCAGCCGCATCCGAATAGAGAGCGCCCGCAGCAGTCGCTTCCGCGGTATTGTCCACCGCGAGGCCTGTCCAAAGACCGTAGGCCCGATCACTCATATGTAGAGCATGTCCGACGAGCGGAAACACAATGAGAGATATCGCCCCCAACGCAAGAATCGCTGCGATCGCGAAGGATGAGTCTTCCTCATCCGCGTCAATGGCCCCTTGGGCAGCGATGATTGCTGAGACGCCGCAGATGGAGGATCCAACCGCCAAGAGACTCACAAGCTTCGGCTTGAGTTTAAAGGCCCGCCCGAGATACGTCATAAATGTGAGGGCCAGTGCAAGCTCGATCACAATCAGCCCTAGTGACAGGCCTCCGAGGCGGGTAACATCGCCTATCAGAAAGCGCGCCCCAAGCAGGACGATTCCAACCTTCAACCAGAACTCATACGTGGCGACACCAGCTCGGAAGATGGAATGGAGCCCAATTGTGTTGGAGATCAATAATCCAAACAGAATCGCCCAGAGAACATACTCGATATTTGGCAATACCAAGTGATGCGTCTTGCCATAGACGGCGATGGAATGCTCAACGACTTTGCCCGCATAGCCGACGAACGCGAGTAGCAACAGGCCCGGGACAAGGTCAGCAATGCGGCGCAAAAGCGAGTTATCTGCCGACTCCACTGCCGGCACGGTATCGATCGTAGATGAGATTGCCATTTGAATCCTCTTCTTTACGAGCAGATTGGGGGCTACCAAGGAATTGTTTTGACGATGCCGATTCGAACGATGACGGCGACAGCGATAGCTAGCAGTACGGCCCAGGTGTCAAGAGATATGCGTTTGGCTAATTGAGGTTGCGACATAAGCGATCCTTTCAAAATGAAGGTAGGAGCAATGGGCCTCATGCTCAGAACAGTATTTTTAGTGCCGCCTGGACCTGACGAGCATTTCCAGATGCTCCGCTTATGATCCCTAACGTACTTGCGGAACCCAGAGTCTGGACCGTCGTGCCTGGGGACCCGAGATTGGGATGATTCGCGACGTTGAAGGCCTCCAACCGCAACTGCGCCTTGACATGCTCCGAGAACGCAAAGGTCTTGTGTACGGAGGCGTCGAGATTGACAAAGCCGGGACCGACGAGCGAGTTCCGTCCGACGTTGCCATAGGTGTATGGATTGTTCACAACATACGCGCAGGGGTTGAACCAGGCAGCGCGCACGTGGACTGCTGTCGGCGCAGTGCAGCTAGGGTTGGCGGCCACCGTGCCCGCTTGGTAGGGATTGCCGACGAGGTTAGGACGGTCTGTGTCGCCGCTGGTCGAAAGATTGCCCGACGCCGTGAGGCTCAATGGCGGACCAGAGTTCATGGTGAGGATTGGGCTGAAGCTCCAGCCGCCGAGCGCGCCGTCAACCCAATGGTTCCAGTTTGAACCAAACTGCTGGCCGCGGCCAAAGGGCAGCGGATAAACCCCACTGAGAACGAAGTGGTGCTTTTGGTTGGTACTCGTCACTGCCCGCTCCGCAGCAATGTTGGTGACGTCCTGGAAATTCGACGCATCGCCCACTCCGATGACTTTGGAGTAGGAGTAGGTGCCGAGGAAGGTCAGCCCCTTTGAGTAACGCTTCTCCGCCTTCACCTGAAGCCCGTTGTACTGGCTCCAGCCTTCCTTCCAGACACGACTGACGGTGCCAAGATTAATCGTGGTTGATGTGCCAGGGATGGTTGCCGTGTGGTACGGGCGGGTGGCCGAGGTTGGGGCGGTGACACCCAGGGACTGCGCGACCAATGGATTGCCAGGGTTTCCGTCGACCTGCCACCAGTTGTGGTCGAACTTGTTGCCGCTGTAGCCAACCTCCATCACCACGCCATACGGCAGCGCGCGCTGGATATTGAGGTTCCACTGCTGGTCGATGGGAATCACCGCGTGGCGGTCAAACGATACCAGGGTCACGGATGCCCCGTTGTAGCCGCTGAAGGAGATCGCCCCTGGAGCAAAACCCTGCTGCAGAAACTCGCTCGGAATCGTCTTGGCTGGCGTGGTCAATAGGATGAGCTGATTGACCGGTGGATTGTTTTCCATCGACTGCATGCCGCCGATGGTGATCGCATTGGAGTAGAAGATGCCATAGCCACCTCTCACCACGGTCTTGCTGCTCGAAGCTGGGCTATAGGCGAAGCCAATCCGCGGAGCGAGGTTGGTATAACTCACATTCTGCAGTGCGCGCTGGTCGCGTTTATTGCCGAACTCGCCGGCGTAGATCAACTGCGGACTGGCGGGATTGCTGTCTTCATCGAAGTTCGCAATCTTATTGAACTTGTCGATGGCTGGGGGGCTGAGTTCATAGCGCAAGCCAATATTCAGAGTGAGATTGTGGCTTGCCTTCCAGTCGTCCTGGACGAAGATATGGGTATAGTCCGAGCGGAAGTTGAGAATGGAGGGAGGGGAGAGCTTTTCCGCCGAAGCCGTACCCAGCAGAAAATCGGCGAACTTCTGATCCAGGCTTGCCGTTGAGGTTGGTTTCTGTTCGCTGTACACCCCACTGAAGGTGAAGATGCCGGTTGTTGCCTGGGAGCTATTGAAATTGGTCTGGAGAAAAAACTCCTGCCAGCCGAACTTCAGGGTATGCGCCCCATGGTTCCAAGTGATATCGGCAGCGATCTCCCGGTCCTGGCTGTCGTCGGAGTTCGGGGTATTGCTCACTCCAATCGTGGCATAGCTGCTCACGGACATCTCGGAGAAGCCTGGGTAGGGAGTTGGCACACCAGGAATTCCTACCCCTGTAAGGCTCTGGGTGGGAAAACCTTGCTTCCAGTAGATCTTGTTCCAGCCAGCGTGCACGGATCCGAGCACATTCACGGACAAGGAAACGTTGTAGCCGACAACAAAGGCCTGGGAGTTGTCGTAGTTGGCGCCGCTTCCGGCATAGTATTGGCCGTTCAACGGCGGCAAAGAGGCGGTTAGCAGATTGCGGACCTGCTCCGAACTATAGCGCCCAAATAGACTCTGCTTGCCGGTTAGCGCTTCGTCTACACGCGCATCCCAACGGTAGTTATTAGTGCCCCCGTTAGCCAGATAGAAGAAGTTGGTATTAGGCTGGGGAGAATTGACCAGGTTCGGCTCCGGGTAATACTTCAGCAAGCTCTGTGCGATGGAATCAAACGAGGTGGTGGAAATCTGATAGGTTGAAACATTGGAAGCGGGAGTAAAGCTGCCCGAGGCAAATGCCGGCGCATAGGTGAAAGTCTGGGTACGCTGCTTCGACGACGCGTTGTACGAGCTGGGACTATAAACGGGGGTCGAGAATTGGCCGCTCCGCTGCTCATCGGTCGGAACCAGGCTATAGGATTCACTCTCCGTCCGGTACCGGAAGAACTCGACATCGCCAAAGACAAAGGTGCGGTCTTTGCGAATGGGGCCGCCCAATGTTCCCCCGAAGTCGTTGTACTTGTAAGGCAGCTTGGCAACCGTCGTCAGATAGGGTAGCGCGTCGACTGCGTCATTTCGAATGAATTCAAATCCGCTCCCATGGATCTGGTTTGTGCCAGATTTAATGTTGACGCTGACCACGCCCGAGGATGACCGGCCGTACTCCGCCGAGTAGCTCGTCGTAACTACCTTGAACTCGCTGATCGCGTCCACGGAAGGCTTGATGATTTCCTTCTGGTTGGAGTGACTAGTCAAGATCTCCTGATTGTTGTTGTCAAGGCCATCGAGCAGGAAGGCCGCCTCTGTGCCTGCTTGCCCACCGATGCTGACCCCCTGAGAGGCAGAAGCAGTGCCGGCGGAGAGCGCCGCCAACTGTAGATAGTCACGGCCCGTGCTTCCGCCGTTAAGCGGCAGTTCTTCAATCTGCTGCGTCGTGAAGACCGTGCCCACTGTAGAGTCCGACTTCTGCAGCAGTTCCTCGGTAGTCGCCTGTACGTTCACCGTATCGACGACCTCTCCGGGCGTAAGCGCCACATTGATCTCTCGAATCGATCCAATATCCAGGATGATGTTAGATTCCTGGTACTTCTTGAATCCAGCGCCTTCGATGGAAAGGGTATAGGTTCCAATGTGCAGCGGAGGCGTCCGGTATTGGCCGCGGTTGTTGGTGGTCGCCGTGGTGGCGACGCCGGTGGCCACATTGGTCGCGGTTATGGTGGCACCCTGAATGGATGCTTGTTGGGAGTCGGTAACGGTTCCGGTAATGCTCGCGTCGGTGGCTTGCTGCGCAGGCGCAGCAGGCGTGACGGCTAACATCAGCAAGACAAACCACAGCTTTCTAAGCATCGCAATCTCCTGTTCCCGCGATCACGATCCGGGAAAGACAACATAAACGACGAAACTCGACGCAGTTCTCCCGAGCGAGCGGCAATGCCAATCATCGGGGTTACTCATACACCCGGATGGCCTTAAAGCCTCGCGGTTCACTGCACACTTGTCTTGACGGTTATTGAGCGCTACTTCAACAATTCGACGATCTTTGCAATTCCCGCTGCTGCACAGACTTCATCTTTCTCTCCTCCGGGTGCGCCACTAACCCCAATCGCGCCAATTATCTCGGTTCCTGCTTTTATTGGTAGCCCGCCCTGCGCGGCGACCGTGCCTTCGATCACCGGCGGTGGAGTTGCCGCTGCCGCCCAGGCCTTGGCGGTCTCGCCGGACGGTCGTTTGAAGGTAAGTGCCGTGTAAGCCTTCTTATGGCTGTGCTCAAATGTGTGAGGACCGGTACCATCCCCGCGCACTTGAATCCTGACCAGTCCGCTACTATCAAGCAGCGTCACGCTCACCCGGTATCCGTCGGCATGGCACTTATCCAGCGCGCCATGGACGACCGCAAACGCAGCCTCATCCGAGAGGGCTTTCTGGTTCACCAAGACCGGTTGCGCCTCGCTGGATGGAGCGTACGAGAAAGACTTCAAGGCGATCAGCGCAATGGTTAGGACGAGGCGAAGACGAGCAAGATTATGCGCGGTCATGGTTCTAGTTGGCTCCTCCTGGCGCGTGAGCAGCAGCCGAACCAGTCCCGCCAGCATGTGCTCCGGCGGCACCGCCTTCAGGAGTCGCGGGGACTGGGATCTTCACGGCGAGTTTGCCCCCGGCCTGTTGGTAGGTATCGGCGCCAATCGCCCCAATCACCTTGAAGCCCGCATCTGATAGCGTGTCAGCAGCGATGCCTGCACGCGCTGCATGATTCGAGACGGTGATGATGGGCCGGTCGCGGGGAATCTCACCGAGGTGGTTCTTCAGATCGCCGATCTGCACGCTAAGGTAAACCGGAAAGCCTCCGATCGTACTGACTTCATCGGGACGGCGTACGTCTACCAACAGTACCTGTTCTGGGTGGGCAAGATAGGTATCGAACTCAGCGTTCGAAAGCGTCTTAGCGCGGACGGGAGCACGCTGGGGACGTCCTCCTGCAGCAGGGCTCGCCGGGTTCTGGGCGAAGGCGGCGGTGGTCAGCATGGCGATTACAGCAAACTTCTTCAGCATTGATCATTCCTCTCTGGTTGATGGTGCATAACTTCGATATTCATTCAATCAAGTAAGCAACAGTCCTCTCCCTGATCCCAGAGTTCCCGAATTGCCTAACTGATGCAGTAAGCCACATCGGTCGGGACTCGTGAGTTAATCTTCCGGAGTACCACAATCAAGTTTTGTGAGGAGTCGGGCTTCCTGCTTAGAGCGCTGGACCTGCCGCCGGAGTGCATGTGGGGTGCAGACACAACGGCGAATATATGGCTCTAAATTGCGGGACACACTCTCACCAACACGAGGCTATGCAACAACAACCAAAACGCCGGGTTTGGTAAGAAAGGTTCATAACGTATGTCTGTACTCTAAGTGGCATCCGCGAAATTAGGTGGTATCTGAAACCTTGGCTCTATCGGCAAATGCTGCTGGCCCTAACTATCAAGTCCAGGCGGCCACTCTTACTTGTTATTATCGTCGGTTATTCCGTAGCTCCCAGGTAACCTGAGCCAACATGCGTATCCCGGGTTCTATAAGCTTCCGGTCGATCGCTGAATACGCCAACCGCGCAAACTGTTGCGGCGGGTGTGCAGCGTGGAAAAAGCTCTCGCCGCTTTCAATTAGGACGCCTTTCTTCCGCGCCTCTCGCTCCACATCCGCCATGTAGGATTCGCTCGGCCCTTGCACCCACAACGCCGATCCGCTCTGCGGTTCATCAAACTGCCAGGCCGGAAGATATCGCCGAACGGCCTCAGCAAGTTCATGAGATCTCTCCTGCAATAACGCGCGATAGCGAAGGGCCAACCGCTCATAGTGGCCACGCGCGAGAAAGAGCGCCAACGCACGTTGATTATTCCCGGGGGGGTGCCGAATCATTAAGCGCCGCAGGTGTCGCGCCCGGTCAATCAGAGCGCGGTCTGCCACCATATAGCCCATGCGTAACCCTGGCGCAAACACCTTCGAAAAACTGCCAAGGTGAATGACATGCCCGGTGGTGTCAATAGCTTTCAATGCGGGTACAGTGGGACTTCGAAACTGCGCCTGACCGTCATAATCGTCCTCGATAATCAGTGAATCATGCCGGCGTGCCATATTCAGGAAGGCAAGCCGCCGCTCGCTTGTAAGGATTGCACCAGTTGGGCACTGATGGCTTGGCGTCAGGTAAACCACGGAGAATGCCGGGATCGCCGCTGGTGTAATCGCTCCATCCTTATCCACCGCCATTGGAAGGATATTGGTCCCACGCCGCAAGAAGAGATTGCGCGCCTCTGTATAACCAGGATCTTCGAGCGCAACCGTCGTTCCGGGTTGCACCAGCAGCTCCGATAGGATGAAGGCTCCCATCTGCGATCCAATCGTAATCAGCACTTCATCCGGCGATGCGCTGATTCCCCGTTTCGGCAGCACATTGGTGCAGAGCTGTTCGACCAGAAAGCGATCATCCCCATCAAATGCATCGTAAGACCAATGGCCGCTGTCTGGTGTTGCCTGTGCCATTCGGCTGCATTCTCTCCAGTCCGCCAGTGGAAATAATTCTTGATCGACCTTTCCGTAAACAAAGGGGAAGCGATACTTCTGCCATTGCCGTGGCTTCTCCAGTCGCTTTTCTCCTTGTGGAAGGGGTGGGAGATGCGCCGCCCACATAGGTCTCTCCGTCGATTGAGACGATCCATGGTCCGTCGACGCTTGCTCACCCCATAATTTCATAGCAACAAAGTGGCCGCTGCGCCCACGTGCGACGATCAGCCCCTGTGCTTCGAGTGTGTCATAGGCCATGGATACAGTGACACGAGCTACCTTTAGTAGCGATGCCAGAGCGCGGGTTGAAGGCAGGCGGGTGCCCTCGGGAATTCGTCCCTCCAATACCGCCTCCGCGAGATTTGTCCTCAATGTCCCTTGCAGAGAGGAGCTGGTACGATTTGAGCCGTCAAGCAGAGCGCGCCACGGGACCTCCTGTCGCGCCTCGCTCGACATCTTTGGCTGCTTCTGTTCACTCCTGGCGCGCGGTTCGGCTGCATCCAACACCGGTATTTCCGATGGGTCTTGAAGACGAACTGGCGTTGTCTGTTCCATACGGTTGCTTTCTACAATCCACTCCGGTGTAGTGCATCTCCTGGATTCCCGCAAGGTCACCCTTCGCGAAACTCGGCATCAACGCACGCCGACGCTTTGGCATCGTGCCTTATACAGAGTGCTAATTTGTTGAGAAGAAGGAGCCTCTTGCCTGAGGAACAAGACTCGTTACGCGTGTCCCGGGATAAGTGACTGCTAGTTCCAGAGCTGACCGGCTCGAACTAGGTACACAAACCCGTCAGAACAGCTGGCGCTGAACCACAACAATTGCGCAGGTTGAGGCAGACGAACGTCATCGTAAAGTCACCCTAAACTACTTGAAGTAGAAGCAGATCCAGAATCATCCGTGGTTCTATCGCAAATACAGATTGGCCTTAAGCCTCCCCGGAAAATTCCCTGCCAGGCCCAGAATCGCAAAATTTGTTCTTAAGTGGAGTTCGCCTACGTGGCGATTGTCACTGACTATCCGATTTGGCGACAGCAATTCCAGGGCGCCAGTACCGACTACTGATCTGAACAACAAGCCGTACGCAGGAAGGACGCCATGCCCAGAAATTACCCATAGGCCACAAATTTGTCAACATGGGCGCAGACACGCTGCCAACTTGTAGCCTCTCCTCTTGCCACATTCACGCGGTGCTCAATAGGTAGTTTGCTTGCAAAAAATCCCTTTGATATAAACAAGGCAATGTCACAGCGAGGCCCCAAGACGATGTTGTGGATGGCCGGATCATTTCCGTCTCATCCGCAGCGTAATGTTGTGTCCTCCCGTAGGTCTCCAGACCGCTCCCGCTGTTGTGGCAAAACCTCCAAGTCTTAGCTGAAGAAGATATCACTCGAACAGGTCTCGGGGCAGCCCGAAGTTCGCGCCCATGCATGTCGCTGGCAGAATGCGAGCCTGAGGGCAGAGCTGGTGTTCCCCGACGTCCCGCGCCAATTCCACGGTCTCGGATTGTGTCGATCCGGGCTGCGATGTCCTATATAGAACTAAATTGGTCCAGAATTGAGGGCACCATGGCAGGGAGAAGTATATTGCGTTTGAAGTCCTCGATGGCACCAGCGAAAGGCGCTCTTGCGGGAGTGGTTCTGCTTCTGCTAACGATCTCAAGCGCAGTCTGGGCCGCTACCGGAGGCAGCATCTCCGGCACGGTCACCGATCCGACAGGTGCGGCCATCCAGGCAGCATCGCTCACTCTGGTAAACGATGCACGGAACACCACCTACCGCACGGTAGCAGATAAGCAGGGGCGGTATAGCTTTCCTATTCTTGCGGTTGGGCACTATACGCTCACGGCTGCGGCGAACGGATTCGCGCCCCAACGCAAGCAAGCTCTCGCGGTGGACAGCGACTCCGCTCTGCGAATCGACATCACACTGGATATGGGGACGAGGACCGACTCAGTCACTGTCGCCAGCGCAGCCAGCGGCCAGGTAGAAACAGTCACGACCCACCTTGGCGAAGTCGTCTCCGCCGCGCAGATGACCGCGATCCCACTCAACGGCCGCGGCTACACCGACTTGCTGGCGATCCAACCCGGCGTCGCCCCCGTCTCCACCTTGCTGCCCAGCTCGGTAATTATGGCCGGAGTAACCGGGAGCATCGATCCCTCCGGCGATCTCAATCCCGGCACTCTCTCCATCAATGGCCAGCGCGAGTCATCCAACGGCTTCATGGTCAACGGCATCGACGTGCAAGAACACATGAACGGCGGAACGTCCATCATTCCCAACCTCGATTCCATCGAACAGTTCCGCGTGCTCACCAATAACTTCGATCCGGAGTACGGCAACTACAACGGCGGTATGGTAACCGTGACAAGCAAATCCGGCAGCAACAGCTTCCACGGCAATGCCTTCGAGTTCTTCCGCAACACCACGCTCGACGCCAAGGGCTACTTCGACCTCACCAAGGCCGCATTCAACCAAAATCAGTTCGGCGGCACGCTGGGCGGTCCCATCAAGCGCGATAAGGCTTTCTTCTTCGCGGACTATCAGGGCACGCACACCACTCAGGGGGTTGAGACCGGAAATATCACCGTCCCAACCGTCGCTGAACGTGGCGGCAACTTTCAGGGTGAGCTCACCGGCAGTGTCAACGGCCCTTACTTTGCGCAGGTCCTTTCGCAAGAACTCGGTTCCGCTGTAACCCCGGGCGAACCCTACAGCAGCGTATTTCCCAATGGTGTAATCCCGCAGTCGGCATTCTCCGCGCCTGCGCAGCATCTGCTGCAGTACATCCCCACTCCCAACTCCAGCTACAACACTTTTTCCAGCGCATCGAACTCCCAAACCGTTCGCGACGACAAGGGTTCCACGCGCGTTGACATCAACAATGGAATGGGGCAGATCTCGGCGTACTACTTTATCGACGACTACAACCTGGACAATCCCTACCCCGGCTCGGTCGCGGGAGCGAGCATCCCCGGCTTCGATGCCCTGTACGCCGGCCGCGCCCAACTTTACTCGGTGGGCGATATCAAGATCATCGGCAGCGACACCGTCAATGAGTTTCACCTCGGCTATCTACGCAACGCAAATATCATTGGCCAGCCGCGCGGCGGCCTCGGCGTCAGCATCGCCGCGCAGGGATTCTCTACTGGGCCCGACGGCATCTACGTGCAGGCGCCTCAGTTCGAGGGCGTCGAAAACATCACCTTCCCGACATTCGTCATGGGCGTGCCCATCACCAACCTCACCCAGGTCAACAGTACCTTCTTCGTCAGTGATGGCCTGTCGCGCGTAATCCGCACACACACGCTCGAAATTGGCACGCAGTTCCATGCCGATCAGGTCAACGAGCATCCCAACGCCACCTTCAACGGAACCTTCAACATCGACGGCACGGAGACAGGGTCGGCCTATGCGGACTTCTTGTTGGGGATCGCCAGCAACTTCACCCAATCCTCTGGCCGGCCGTTCTATTTGCGCAACCGTTATCTTGGCCTCTACGCGCAGGACACCTGGCGCGCAACCAGCAACCTCACCCTCAACACCGGCCTACGCTGGGACGTGACCATGCCCTGGTGGGAGAAGTACAACCAGCTCCAGACCTGGGTCGCCGGGGCACAGTCCATGCTCTATCCTGGCGCGCCTCCGGGGCTGCTGGTAGCGGGAGACCCTGGCGTTCCGCGCACCATCGCGTCCACCAGCTATGGCGACTTTGCGCCGCGCATCGGCCTTGCCTACACTCCGGCCTTCTCTGGAGGCATCGGCCAGAAGATATTCGGCAGCAGCGGCCAGTCCAGCATCCGTGCCAGCTTTGGTATCTTTTACACTGCGTTCCCAGGTCTCGCCGCCGGCATCATGTACGCGGTTCCGCCGTTTGGCTACAACTACCTCAGCCCCGCGCCTCCGCTGCTTGCGGCGCCATTTATCAACGCTGGAGACGGCACCGACAATGGGCAACGCTTCCCGTTTGCGTTTCCATCGCATAGCGTGTCGGCTGCGCATCCGGACAATGCGATCCAATGGGCCAATTTCGCGCCGCTCTCCGCCGACCCGTTCTTCGATCGCCGCAATCGCGTGCCGTATATCGCCGACTACATGCTCTCCATCCAACGCCAGTTGGGTAGGCTCATTCTGACAGCAAGCTACGTCGGCAACCAGGGACATCGTGAACTCGCACTGGTCTCGGCCAATCCCGGCAACGCAGCTCTCTGCCTCAGTCTGGCCAGTGTCGGATGCGGCCCCTTTGGCGAAGACAACACCTACAGCTCCGCCGCCGGACAGACCTATCTGGGTACTCGCGTCGGGCAGAGTGGCGGGGCGCTCATCGCTCCCGGTACCGAGAACTACGGCGAGAACACCTCCGACCGGTCGATCGCCAACTCCAACTACAACGCGCTCGAGTCGACGCTGCGCTACGACTATGACCGCTCGCAGTTTCTGCTCAGCTACACTTACGCTAAGTCCATCGATCAAGGATCCAGTCTGGGCGAGCAACTCAATCCATTCAATGCACGCCAGAGCCGCACCATCTCCGCCTGGGATATGAGAAACGACTTCGTCGCCAGCTACACTATCGCTCTGCCCATTGCTGCGCTGACGAACCAACTCAGGCACGCTCCAAAGGAGCTTACAAACGGATGGAGCCTTTCCGGTACCACGCGCTTCTCTACTGGCTTTCCCGTTACGCTCTTTGACAACTCCGACAACTCCCTGCTCGGCACTTTGGGCAATGGAGCCAACAACTATTTGCTCGACACGCCCCAGTTCGTCAAGGGACCCCTTCGCATCAACACCAATGGCCGCAACGGCACGCCCGCGTTCAACACAGCGCTCTTCCAGGAAGAGAATCCGGGGCAACTGGGGAACGCGAAGCGCCGCATGTTCTATGGCCCCGGCATCGACAACTTCGACCTAACACTTCAGAAGAACGTGCGCCTCAACGATGGACGGTCGCTTGACCTTCGCCTCGAAGCCTTCAACGCCTTCAACCACACTCAGTTCTACGGCCCAGCCGCCGTCGATGGCCAAATTGAAGACACAAACTTCGGCAAGATCGTGAGCGCCGCGTCGCCTCGCCTGGTTCAGCTTGCAGGGAAGTTCAGCTTCTAGCTCTCAATACAGGATGGCTGTTTGATGGGACTAAGTGATATTCTATGTCCGATGCAACAGCCACCAAGGAGCCAATTCCGTGCGGGGAGTATATGAGAAGCCGGTAGACAGTGGCATCTGGTGGATCCATTACTATGCAGGGGGCAAGCGCCACAGAGAGAAAGTGGGGCGCAAGTCAGATGCAATCAAGCTGTATCACACTCGCAAGGCCGATGCTGTGGCAGGACGAAAGCTGCCAGAGTTGCGAAACAGTAAGATCGTTACGCTAGCAGAGTTGATCGATGATGCCTTGGAATTTGTCGCCCACCACAAAGACATTCGAAGCTACAAGAGCAAAGCTGCGATTGTCACCGCTGCGTTAGGTTCTCAACCTGCCGCCGATCTCAAACCTCAGGAATTGGAGCGGTGGCTCCGAGGCCACTGCAAAACGCCCGCGACATCGAATCGCTATAAGGCGTTCATCTCACTCTGCTATCGAGAGGGCGTTCGCAACGGCAAGGTGGCGACCAATCCCGCCCGGCTAGTCCGACACCGCAGGGAGGGCACCGGGCGTCCGCGCTTCCTCAGCCGCGAGGAATACGACCGCCTGTATACCGTAGTCGCTCGACGATTTCCTGAACATCTGGCAGAGCTTGTAGTCAGCATCCACACCGGCATGAGACTAAGCGAGCAATATTCCAGCACATGGTCGCAGGTACATCTCGATCGCCGAACGATAGAGCTGACAAAGACGAAGAACGGATCAGCTCGAACGGTCCATTTGAACTCCGACGCAATCGCGGCCATCCAGTCGTTGAGGCACCCGCTCCACAGACCATCTGACCCTGTGTTCCCACGCGAGGGCATCAAGCGACGGTTCGATACGAGGTCGTGGTTCCAGCCCTGCCTGGCGGAGGCCGAGATCACAGGATACGTCTGGCACGCCAACCGCCACACCTTTTGCTCATGGCTGGCGATGGCCGGGGCCTCCATCAAAGATATCCAGGAAGCAGCCGGGCATAAGACGATCACAATGTCGGCTCGATACAGCCATCTGTCTCCGGCCCACAAACTTTCTGTGGTCGATCGAATCGCAGGAGCAGCCACCAAACAGCCATCCTGATCCAGAGCCTGAACGCGGAACCAAACAGCCACCAAAACAGCCACCGACGAAAATGGCCTCTCGCAGCGGAGAAGCCATTTAGCTCATAAGTCATTTGTAATGTTGGTGCCGGGAGGGGGGGTCGAACCCCCACGACCTTGCGATCGGCGGATTTTGAGTCCGCTGCGTCTGCCAGTTCCGCCATCCCGGCGCATCTAAATTCTATCAGCGCATCGCTGTTATGCAGCCGAATCCGCCTAAGCCGTGCCGGATCCTATTGCACCTTACCCAGTGGTCGCAGCCGGCGCAGCTCGTTCGCGCAGGCAATCGCGTTCAAGGCTGCCAGCTTCAGATTGTCAACCGCCAGCCATAGCCAGAAGCGGCGCGACAGCTCATCCCCGTCCGTAACGGTGCTGACCCGCACCAGAATGTCCGGCTGGCCGGCCGCACTCAGGTTGCTGGGTGGGTCGGACTCCGCGCCCACCAGATCCACCTGCGCGCCCTGAATCGCTGCCTCCACCTCTTCCGTAGCCGCCGGCGCTTGCAGATCAACCAGCACCGACGCCACATACCCGTGGAAGACCGGCGCCTGAATCAATTGCAGCGCCAACTCCGGCGCCGTCCCCGCGGCCAGCGCCGCGTAGTGGCCCGCGATGCGTTTCCCGGTCGCTGCCAGCTTCACCTTCGCCGCATCGCCCAGCGCAGGCAGCAGATTGAACGCGACCTGTGCATCGTATTGTTCTCGCGGCAAACTTTGGAAGGACAGCAAACTCACCGTCTGCTGATGCAGTTCGTCCATGGCCGCGCGCCCATGCTCGGACGCGGGCTCGAATACCGTCGCCGCCATCGCCAGCACCGGAAGCTTCGCGTGCAACCGACTCGCCACCAGCATCAGCATCAGCGCCGCGGGATGGGCCGCCACCACTGCGGGAGTGGTCAGGTCGGGTTCCTGCGCGCGCAGCTCACTGCCGCCCTGCCCGTGCAATGCCGGCTCCAATCCCGCCCACGGGCCGCGCACCACCACCCCAGGCTCGGCCTCCAGCGCATAGGTCATATCCACGATGCTCGCCCCCGCCAGCCGAGCCGTTCTCCAGTACTTTCTGGTTACCCCAGGATCGCCGGCAAAGAAAGCAAAATCGACACCCACAAACGACTCCGCGTCGATCTTTTGGATGAAGGTGACCTCGTCGCCGGCCGTTGTCATCTGCCCGGCGTCTTCTTCATCCAGCAGCACAAAATCGCAACCCGCCAGCGGCGAATCCGCCAGCGCCTCGCTCAACTCCTTGCCCGCAAGTGAGGATGCGCCGACAATGCCGATGCGGTAGGGTCTGCTCGCAATCACGGATCCTCCCGTGTTCCTGTCCCGAATTTGCTGGATCGGACGACGATCCAATATACGCGCTGTTTTGCTTGAGACTTTAGATTACGCCAGCGGCAGGTCCGGCCTCTGCGAGCGGCGCCGTCGCCTGCCCCACGAATAGGCCACCCGCGCCAGCACTCCGGAGATCAGGTATCCCATGGCCAACACCATCAACATCCACTCGGACTTCCACGCAATCAACGCCCCGATCAGCGCAATCAGGGCAAACACCTGGAACGGATGCCGCCCGCCCGAGGTGAGTTCCTTCGCGCTCCAGAATCGCCAGTTACTCACCATCAGGAACGCTGTGAACAGGATCAGCGCCAGCCATACCAGCGCCGTATATGGATGGTCAATCGGCGATCCATCGAAGCAATGGATGACCGCGGCGATCACTCCCGCTCCAGCCGGAATTGGCATGCCAACGAAGAACTTCTGACCTGGCCGCCCGGGATTGCGCGGCTGCGGATTGGTGCTGATGTTGAACCTCGCCAGACGGCTGGCCCCGCAGATCAAAAACAGGAAGCAGACGAACACCCCGGCATGCACCACGTTTTCGCGTAAATCCACATGGACGCTGAGCGGGAGCATGCGAAAGCCCCAGATGTAGGCCAGCAGGCTGGGTGCAACCCCGAACGTAATCACGTCGGCAAGCGAATCCAACTCCCGGCCAAAGTCGCTGGTCGTGTTGGTCAGCCGCGCGATGTAGCCGTCCACGCCGTCCAGCAGCGCTGCCGCCCCAATCGCCAGCGCGGCGTGATCGAAATACACCGGGTCCGCCGGCGACCCCTGCACGCTCTGCGTGATTGCATAGTAACCGGCAGCGATGTTGCCCGCCGTGAACAGCGACGGCAGAACGTACATGCCGCGGTTCGGATGCGGACGCTTCGGCTTCTCTTCTTCCCGGTCCAACCCTTCGGCCGTCATCAGGACACCGCTGCCGCGACCGCGTTGACCGCGTCGCCCACCCGCCCAGGCAACACCGCCAATATCGTCGATCCGCCGCTGACCCGGGATCCGGACTTGACCTTCGGCACCGCGTCTGCCGGGATCAGCACATCCACCCGCGACCCGAACTTGATCATGCCCACGCGCTGGCCACGCTCCACCTTGTCGCCGACCTTCACCGCGCACACAATGCGCCGCGCCAGCAGCCCGGCGATCTGCTTATAGCTCACCTCGTAGTCGCCCGCGTCGATCACCACCAGCGTCTGCTCATTCATCACCACCGACTCCGGCTTCATCGCGTTCAGGAAGCTGCCCTCGCGATACTCCACCGCCTTCACCGTCCCCGCCACCGGAGCGCGATTGACATGCACATCGAAGACGTTCAGGAAGATGCTGAGCCGCAACCGGCTCCCGGCCGAGGTCTCAATCCACTCCGCCTCGGTCACCACGCCATCGGCCGGCGACACAACCTCTCCCCGCCCTGTCGGAACCTTGCGCTCGGGATCGCGGAAGAACCACAGAAAGAACAGCGCCAGCACTATCGGCAGCGCGGTCAGCGTCACCCGTTGGGTCAGCAGCCAAACCAGAGTGGCGACCACGCCCATGCCCAACGCATAAAAGAACCCATCACGCACCATATCCGTCTCATTATAAAGCTTTCGCCGCACACCCCACATTGCATCCATTCGCATCCCCGGTTAGCCTCGAGCTCAAACCATCCCTATGCGCCTTCACTCCACGCATCTTCGCGCTCTCCCCTTAATCGCCGCCTCATGGCTGCTCGGCATCAGCGCCACCGCGCAGACCGCAGCGCCAACGACCGCGCCGCCTCCGCAACGAACCCAACCCGCTCCCAGCACCGTCACCCAGCAGATCACCGTTACGGCGACCCGCTCCTCCATCGACCTGCCCGCCACCGCGAACACGATCTACGTGATCAGTTCGCAAGACCTGAGCAACTTCCCCGCTAGCGAGCTCGACGACAAACTCCGCCAACAGGCCGGTTTCGAACTCTTCCGCCGCTCCAGCTCGCGCGTGCAGAACCCCACCAGCCAGGGCATCTCCCTGCGTGGCCTCGGCTCTACTGCGGCCAGCCGCACTCTCGTCCTCCAGGACGACGTCCCCATGAACGATCCCTTTGGCGGCTGGATCCACTGGGACGAGATTCCCGCCGAGGCCGTCGACGCAGTCACCCTCGCCACCGGAGGCGGCTCTGACCTCTACGGCTCCAGCGCGCTCGGCGGCGTCATCGACGTCGTCCCTGTCCGTCCCTCCACCGCCCGCTTCGATCTCAATGCCCTCGGCGGCGGCCAGTCGACCTCCTCCATCGGCCTGCGCGGCGACCTCGGCAACTCTGCCTGGCGTCAACTCCTCGCCGCCGATTCCTTCCGCACCGCCGGCTACATCCCAACCGCCCCCGCGCTCGCGGGAATCATTGATGTCCCCGCCAACGTCCACTACCAGTCCGCCCGCAGCGAGACCGACCGCATCTTCTCTCCCACCAACCGCACCTTCCTCATCGGCAACCTGCTCAACGAGGCCCGTGGCAACGGCACCCCCATCCAGACCAACGCAACCCGCCTCTGGCGTTACATCGCCGGCGATGACTGGGCCGCCAATCCACGACTCACTGGCCGCGTCCGCCTCTTCGGCAGCAACGAGGGCTACCGCCAATCCTTCTCCTCCATCAACTCCGCCCGCACCGCGGAGACCCTCACCCGCCTCCAGCGCGTCCGTACCCAGGAGCTCGGCGCCTCCACCGACGCATCGCTCGCTCTGTCCTCAATTGCATTTGTCATTGGAATAGACGCTCGCGACATCCGCGCCACCGACAACGAAGTCTCCTTCAACACCAGCCCCGGCAGCGACGTCTCCGCCCGCCAGCGCTTCATCGGCGGCTTTGGCGAAGCCCTCGCCAGCGCCCACACCGGTCTGCTCCGCAACACCTCCGCCGCGCTCTCCCTGCGCCTCGACTCCGCCTCCAACCTCGACACCCGCACCATCACCCCACCCAACTCCCCGTCCGTCCTCACGCCCGACCGCGGCGAGTTCATCGCCAGCCCGCGCCTCGGCCTCGTCCGCCAGCTTCCGCGCGACACAACCCTCCACGCCTCCGTCTTCCGCGCCTTCCGCACCCCCACCATGAACGAGCTCTACCGCACCGGCCAGATCGGCTCGCAGACCACCCTGGCCAACTCGCAGCTCCAGTCCGAGCGCGCCACCGGCTGGGAAGTCGGCGCTACCTACACCTCCAATCCGGTCGCCCTTAGCGGCACTTACTTCTGGACCGAGATCAGCCGCCCCGTCTCCACCGTGCTCATCTCCAGCACCGCGACCACCACCACGCTGAAGCGCGAGAACCTCGGCCAGATCGTCAGCCAGGGCACCGAACTCCACCTCGACATCGAATCTCACCGAGCCATCTCCGCAACCCTCGGCTATCAGTATGCCCACGCCGTCGTCACCCAGTTCTCCGCCCAAACCACCCTCGTCGGCAACTGGATCCCCGACGTCCCGCGCCAGTCCTTCACCGCCCAGCTCCGCGCAGCATCCCCACGTCTCGGCTCGCTCACACTCGCCGCCCGCGCCAGCGGCCACGCTTGGGACGACAGCGCCAACACACTGCTTCTCGCCAGCTTCTTCCAGCTCGACCTCGCCGCCCGCCACGACTTCGGCCCACACTTCACCGCCTCCGCCATCCTCGACAACCTGCTCGATCAGCGTCCCGACGTCGCCCGCACGCCAATCCTTACCTTCGGCTCGCCCTTCCTCGCCCAGGGCAGCCTCGCCTTCCACTGGAATGGCTCCCCCGCCCACTAAGAGTCGGAGTCCCGACCCCACTCCAGCCCATCCAATACGCTATCGTTGAGAGAAGTCCTCGCATGAAAACCCACCTCCATCCCGCTTCCACGATCGCTGTGTCCCTGGCCCTGGCCGCCTCGCTGCTCACCCCCGCCCCGGCCCAGCTCACCCCGCAGCAGGACCCCGCCAACCTCGCCGGCGAGCGCGTCTCTCCGGAGGACCTCGCCGACACCCTGCCCCTCAACCACGGTGCCCCCGCGCTCCAGCAGCTCCTGCGCAAGCTCCGCACCCGCGCCTCCTTCATGCTCATCGTCGCCCACCCCGACGACGAAGACAACGGCATGTTGACCTACCTGTCCCGCGGCCAGGGCGCCCGCGTCGCCACTCTCACCCTCAATCGCGGCGAAGGCGGCCAAAACTTGATGTCCGCCGACTTCGACGACGCCCTCGGCCTCATCCGCACCCAGGAGCTCCTCGCCGCCGACCGCTATATGGCCGTCGACCAGTTCTTCGGCACCGAGGTCGACTTCGGCTTTTCCAAAACCAAGGAGGAGGCCTTCGCCAAATGGACCCACGACCGGGTCCTCTACGACGCCGTCCGCTGCATCCGCCTCTATCGCCCGCTCGTGATCGCATCGGTTTTCATCGGCGAACCTTCCGACGGTCACGGCCAGCACCAGGTCGCCGGGCAGATCGCCCAGGAGGCCTTCAACGCCGCCGGAGATCCCAACGTCTTCCCCGACCAGATCGCCGCCGGCCTCCAACCCTGGCAGCCGCTCAAGGTCTACGCCCGCTCGCCCTTCGGCCGCATCGACGCCCAGGGCATGTACGACTCCGCCACCGGCCAGTACGTCCCTGCCCGCTTCACCAATTATGTAACCGGAAAAGTTACCGACACCGTCCCCAGGGCCAACGTCACCATCCCCGAGGGCGACACCGACCCGCTGCTCGGCGGCATCTCCTACGCCGAACTCGGTCGCGAAGGCCGCAGCCTGCACCGCAGCCAGATGGGCGGCGGCGCTGGTGGCCCAGCCGGTCGCGGCGGCGGTGGCCGCTTCGACGTCAGCTACCACCGCTACGGCTCGCACGTCCTCGGCCCCGACGGCAAACCCCAGCCTAACGACGGAGGCGACGACTCCGCCCTCGAGTCCGGCTTCTACGATGGCATCGACACCTCCCTCCCGGGCATCGCCTCCCTCGCGCCCGAAGTCGCCGACAAGTTCCGCCCGCTGCTGGAAAAGATCGACCAGCAGATCGCCGAAGCGCAACGCCTCTTCGATCCCGCAAAGCCAGAACTCACCGCGCCGCCTCTGCGTCTCGCCCTTAGTGCCGTCGACAGTTTCCTCCACGAACTCGAAGACCCCAACGTCAACGATCTCCCGCCCGCCGAGACCTACAACCTCCTCCACGAACTCCACATCAAGCGCGTCCAACTCAACAACGCCCTCGTCCTCGCCCTCGGCGTCACCCTGCATGCGACTGCAAAAGGCGACACGTTGTTCACCACCGCACCATCCGTCGAGGTCACCGCCACGCTCCACGACGCAGGCACGACCAGCGTTACCAAACTCGAAGGCTCCTTCTCCGCAACTCCCGCACGGATCAACGCAGGCGACTTCATCCAATGGTTGAGCGACGCGAGGTTTCTCAAGCCCGGCGAGTCCCAGGACTACACGGCCAAGATTCCATTTCCCCACGGCATTGCGGCCACAAAGCCCTACTTCTCGCGGCCAGACTCCGAACAGCCCTTCTACGACATCGCGAACCCAGCCCTGCGCAATGCTCCGGCAACCCCCGCACCCCTCACCGCAACCGTCTCGGTGCTTTCACAATCCTCACAGAATGACCCCGGTGTGCGCCTCCAGCTTTCCGCCGTCGTCGCACCTGCAAACCCAGCGGAGCCGCCCGCGCCCATCGCAGCCGTCCCACCTGTCTCAGTTTCCCTCGACAGGTCCACCGCGATCCTCCGGCCAGGAGGGAAGTACATCCATGCGGACGCAACCGTGAGTGCAGAGGACGCAATCCAGAAGCTTGGAGGAGTCAAGGTTCTGCTGACGCCAGACCCGAAAACAAAACCTGAGCTGCTCGAAGCCGCGATCCCAATGGAATACCAGAAAGTAATCGGAAAGCCGGAGTATCTTGGCATCTCCATTGACACCAATAAGGTCTTCGGAAAAGCTCCCATTATCACTGCAGATGTCTCCCTCCAGGGACACGACTACTCCGAAGGCTACCGCCCCGTCGGCTATCCCGGCCTCGTCTACACCAACTACTACACCCCCGCCACTCTCCGTATCGTCCCCGTCGACGTCACCACCTCCCCCAACCTCAACATCGCCTACCTCCCCGGCACTGGCGACGACGTCCCCTCCGCCCTCGACCAACTCGGCGTCCGTCCCCACATCCTCACCACCGCCAACCTCACCGCCGAATCCCTCAAGCCCTACGACGCCGTCATCCTCGGCGTCCGCGCCTACGAGCACTCCGACCTCGCCGCCGCCAACGCTACCCTCAACGCCTACGCTGCAGCCGGCGGAATTGTAATCGCCCAATACAACACTGGCCGCCTCCCTTCAGGCACCGGCCCCTACCCCCTCGACCTCGGCGGCAGCGAAAAGGTCGTCGAAGAAGACGCACCGGTCAAAATCCTCACCCCCGAGAACCCGCTCCTCACCTGGCCCAACAAGATCACGACCGCCGACTTCGACCACTGGGTCGAAGAGCGCGGCCACGGCTTCATGGCCACCTGGGACCCGCACTACACCCCGCTGCTCGAAACCCACGACCCTGGCCAGCAACCCCAGCTCGGTGGCCTGCTGGTCGCCCGCACCGGCAAGGGCGCCTGGATCTACCTCGGCCTCGCCCTCTACCGCCAGCTCCCCGAAGGCGTCCCCGGCGCCTACCGCCTGCTCGCCAACCTCATCTCCACCTCCAAAAACCCAGCCCTGCAAAAATAGTGCGTTCGCCCGACTTGTTACGGCCTCGCGCAGATCGGCACGAAGTCCGTCTGCGACCATCGGGAGCACCACGCGAAGCGGTATTCAAGTCACGAAGTGACCGCCCCGCGCGTAGCGGGCCCGTCCGGCAGGACACGCCTCAATCCCGTCCGCGCTTCTTGATCTCCACGTTCAGCCGCTTGATCTTCTGGTTCAGCGTGCTCAGAGGAATCTTGAAGTACTCCGCCGCCTCGGTCTGGTTCCAGTGGCAGCGCTCCAGCCGGTCGGCAATAATCCGCCGCTCAATCTCCTCCATCAGGTCGAACAGGCTCGCATCCGGCCGATGGTCCAGCAAACTAGCCGAGTACGTATTCCCCGTCAGCGATGCCGGCAGCAGGTCCGGCGTAATCGTCCGCGTGGTCGCCAGCACCACCCCGCGCTCCATCGCATTCTCCAACTCCCGCACATTGCCCGGCCACTCATAGTCCATCAGGATGCGCATCGCCTCGGGCGCCAGCGTCGGCGTAGGCACGTCGTTCTCATCCGCGTAGAACTTCAGAAAGTGCGCCGCCAGCAGCGGAATATCCTGCCTGCGCGCGCGCAGCGGCGGCAGCTCCAGGCAGATCACGTTCAGCCGGTAGAAAAGGTCCTCGCGGAAGCGCCCCTCGCGCACCGCCTGATGCAGGTCCACATTCGTCGCCGCGATGATACGCACATCCACCTGGATCTCGTGCGTCCCACCCAGATGCATAAAACGCCGGTCCTGCAGCACCCGCAGAATCTTGGCCTGCATGTCGATCCCCATGGTGCCAATCTCGTCCAGGAACAGGGTGCCGCCATTGGCCACCTCGAACAGCCCCTTCTTTGCCGCAATCGCCGAGGTGAACGCACCCTTCACGTGCCCAAACAGCGTCGACTCCAGCAGGTCCGAAGGCACCGCGCCTGTATTCACCGGCACAAACGGCTTGTCCCGCCGCGGCGAGTTGGCATGAAGCGCCTTGGCGATCAGCTCCTTGCCGGTGCCGCTCTCGCCCTGGACCAGCACCGTCGACCGGCTCGGCGCCACCTGCGCCACCAGGTCGAATAGCCGCAGCATCGGCTCGCTCTTGCCCACAATGTTCTCGAAGTTGTAGCGCTGCTTCAGCGCCCGCTTCAGTTGGACAACTTCTTCTTCCGCGCGATGCCGCCCAATCGCCGCGCGAATGTCTGCCAGCAGCTTCTCGTTGTCCCACGGCTTCTGGACGAAATTTTCCGCGCCCGCGCGGATCGCATCCACCACGTTCGACACCGTGCCGTAAGCCGTAATCATGATCACCGGCAGCGCCGGCTGCATCTCCAGAATGCGCGGCAGCAGGTCTATACCGCTTTCGCCCGGCAGTGCCAGGTCCAGCAGCAGCAGATCGAACTCCGTCTGCGCCAGTTGCTCCAGGCCAGCCGGCCCATCCGCCGCCATGGTCACATGGAAGCCCTCCATGGACAGCAGTGCCTCCAGCGACTCGCGGATCGCCGCCTCGTCGTCGACAATCAGGATGCGCGCCGGCCCCGCCACAATCGCATCGTCTTTCGCGCCGTACGACGCCGTTGCCTCCGGGCTGATGGGGACAGTCGCTTCAGACATGGACAGCACTCCCGGCATCGCGTGCAGTCGCGTCTTCGCTCTCCACGGGCACAATCGCCGCCATCCGCGCTGCTCCCGGCGCTGGGAACTCCAGTCTGAACGTCGTGCCCGCGCCCACCTCGCTCTGCACATGCATCTTGCCGCCGTGCTCCTGCATAATCCCGTAGCTTACTGCCAGGCCCAACCCGGTTCCCTTGTGCTGGCCCTTGCGCGGCTTGGTCTTGGTGGTAAAGAACGGGTCGAAGATCCGGTGCAGATGCTCCGGCTCAATTCCTCCGCCAAAGTCCTGCACCACCACCCACACGTGTCCCGCCGTTTGCTCCGTCACAATTCGTATGCGAGCGTCAGCCGAGCCATGCATCGCGTCGCGCGCGTTCAGCAGCACATTCAGCACCACCTGCTGCAATTTGCCCTCGTTGCCGTGGATGCGCGGCAGCTCGGGGTCCAGGCGTGTGTCGATCTGGATCTGTGCTGTCTTGAACTGGTGCTCCAGTAGCGTCAGCGTATCGTGCAGCAGCCGGTTCAGGTCGACCGAAGCAAACTCCGTGCCTCCAGTGCGCGAAAAATTCAGCAGCCCATTCACAATCTCCGAAGCGCGGAAGGTCTGCTGCGTAATCTTCTCCAGCACCGGCGCCAGCCGCCGGTCCTGCTCCATCATCGGCCGCATCTGCTTGGCCAGCATCTGGGTGTAACTCGAGATCACCGCCAGCGGCGTGTTCACTTCATGCGCAACCCCCGCCGCCAGCAACCCAATCGACGACAGCTTCTCCGCCTGCGTCAGTTGCGCCTCCAGCTCAATGCGGTCGGTGATATCGTCCACCAGAATGATCCTGCCCACGACCGCGAAGTCGCGCGTCAGCAGCGGCGCAATCGCAATGTTCGCCACCCGGGTCTCACCCGTCGCCAGTGCCAGCCGCACTTTGTAAAACGTGTGCGTCCCTTGCTCCCCGCGCACGCTGTCGAAGTGGGCCATAAACTCCGGCGGGAAGATCGAAGTCAGCGGCTGACGCAGCGCCTCCGCCCGCGACTTCGCGTACATTACCTCCATCTGCGCATTCCAGCTCTCGATCCGGTCCTCCAGATCCACCGCGAAGATGCCGACGTGGATCGACTCCACGATATTCTCGTGGAACTCCTTCAGCCGCTCGAACTCACTCACCTTCTGCTCCAGCCGACGGTAGAGCTGCGCGTTCTGGATGGCGATGCCGATGTATCCCGCAAGCGAGCCTAGCACCTCCATGTCCTCGCTGGAGAGGAAGTCGCCGTCGTCGGTCCGTCCCAGCCCAATGATCGCCACCGTGCGCGTGCCTCCACCCTCGCGGTTGGCCACTC
>Ga0326727_10002174_pt1 | contig 68593 bp, 51 predicted proteins | sample MB2enrmetagenome_FD_207643 | JGI IMG/M metagenome (GOLD analysis project Ga0326727, IMG submission 207643) | Lab enriched peat soil microbial communities from McLean, Ithaca, NY, United States - MB29MY | ecosystem: Environmental > Terrestrial > Soil > Wetlands > Peat | place: USA: New York...
TTCATTCGCATCGCTTCATCGGCGCCAACACCGCTCTGCCCTTCGTCAACGGCGACCAGACCCAGCTCGACGACACCGTGCACTTCCTCCAGGATCGCAAGGTCAGCGTGGACATCTTCGCTGTCTCGCCGGAAACCAGCGAGAGCCGCATCGTACAGTCCCCGGCTGCGCCGCCCATGCAGGCGGAAACCACCTTCGCCGTAGGCGAAGAGGCTGAGCACGAAACTGTCGGCATGACCGGCGAGACCAACGCCGCCCCGGTGACCGCGCCGCTCGATCGCGTTGCAGGAGCCGTCGTTCCCGGCGAAACCGCCCGTGTCGATGTGGTCATCCGCACTCTCGCCGTCGGCCATTTCTTCCCGGGTGGCACGGTGGACGCCTACGACTGCTGGCTGGAACTGAAGGCCTCCGACGACCGCGGCAAGGTGCTCTTCTGGAGCGGAATGGCGGACGATCATGGCAAAGGCCTTGTCGATCCGGGAGCGGAGTTCTACCGCTCGCTCTCCATCGACGCGCATGCCAATGCCATCAATAAACGCAATGCGTGGGCGGCGCGCGCCACGGTTTACGCGCATCTTATTCCGCCCGGCGCAGCGGATACGGTCCATTTCCGTCTGCGAGTCCCAAAGGACGCGCGTGGCCGCATCCATCTGGAGGCGCGGCTCAACTACCGCAAATTCGCATGGGTGAACACGCAGTTTTCCTTTGCCGGCGCGTTTGAGAGCACCGGCCCGAAGGACGTGACGCCGGACTACGATGACCGCCGCATGATATTCACCGCCAGCACCAGCGACGTCTCCGGCAAAATCAAGGCCGTACCCAACCTGCCCATTGTGGTCATGGCTCAGTCCACCGCGGAGCTCACCGTGCTGCGGCCGGGCTCGCCGCTGCTCGCCCCCAAAGCCGTTACCGAGAAAGCTGACTGGCACCGCTGGAACGACTACGGCATCGGCTTGCTTCTGCAGGGAGATCTGAAGGCCGCGGAAGAGGCATTTGTCCATGCGACCGACGCCGATCCCGTCAATCCCGACGGCTGGGTGAACATCGGCCGCGTGCGTCTGCAGGAGGGCAATCTTGCCGGCGCCGCACAGGTGCTGGAAAAGGCCCTGCAAATGTCGCCTCATTTGGCGCGCGCCCACTATTTCTACTCTCGCGTGCTGCGCCAACAGGGCAATTATCCCGAATCCATCGCCCACTTACAGCTTGTCACCGCGCAGTATCCCTACGACCGCGTGGTTCGCAACGATCTCGGCCGCGTGCTCTTTCTGGAACGCCAATATGCGCAGGCGCGCGATGAGTTCCTGAAGGCCATCGCCGTCGATCCGGAAGACCTTGAGGCGAACTACAACCTGATGCTCTGCTATACAGGCCTGGGCGACGCCAAACAAGCCGCGGCCTACCAGCAGAGATACATGCGTTTCAAAGCGGATGAGGCGGCGCAGACACTCACCGGTCCATACCGCGCCAAACATCCCTTCGAAAATCTACAACGGCAGCCGATCCACGAGCACGACTCGGTTCCACTGGCTGGAGCCAACGCCAACAATGGCGCGGAAAGTAACGTTGTAGGGTTGCCGCAGGCCAAGGGAACGGTTGCAAATCAAACCTCTACGCCACCGTCAACCCAGGTGGCTCGGCCTGGCGGAGGTGCACGTTGAGGGCTTCTCGCGCTTTGCCGGTTTTTGCCGCTGTTCTCGCCGCCTCGGGGTTCATTTTGCTGGCCGCAGTATTTGCCGCCTCGGCTCCGCCTGCCGATCCGCCACAGCATATCCGCTTTGTCGACATCACCCATGCCGCGGGCATCCACTTCGTCCACAACAGCGGCGCATTCGGCAAGAAATACCTGCCTGAAACGCTCGGCCCCGGCGTCGCCTTTATCGATTACAACAACGACGGCTGGCAGGACCTCTTTTTCGTCAACGGCACGGGCTGGCCCGGCGAGCCCGGCCGCGTGACCACGCCCGCTCTCTATCGCAACAACCACGATGGCACATTTACCGACGTAACCAAGCAGGCAGGACTCGATATACCCATGTACGGGCTGGGCGTTGCCGTGGGTGACTACGACAATGACGGCTACGACGACCTCTTTGTGACCTGCTATGGCCAGAGCCATCTCTTCCACAACAACGGCGATGGCACGTTCACTGACGTGACCAAGAAAGCCGGGCTTTGGGGGCCGCACGAGCTGAGCACCAGCGCCGCGTGGGTCGATATCAACCGTAACGGCCGCCTCGACCTGCTGGTCGCAAATTACGTCCAGTGGACGCCCCAGACTGACCTGTATTGCACCATGGATGGTGTCCACAAGTCCTTCTGTACTCCGGAATCCTATCAGGGTGCATCGTTGCGCATGTGGCACAACAACGGCGACGGCACATTCACTGACGTGACCAGGAAGTCCGGCCTTTACGATCCAACCTCAAAGAGCCTGGGTATTGCTATCCTCGATGCCAACCAGGATGGCTGGCCTGACATTGCCGTCAGCAACGACACCCAGCCAAACAAGCTCTACATCAACAACCGCAACGGCACGTTTACCGAGAACGGGATTCCCGAAGGCATCGCCTACAGCGAGGACGGAGTGGCGCGCGCCGGCATGGGGATCGACGCCATCGACTACAACCGATCCGGCTACCCAAGCCTGCTGGTCACCAACTTCTCAAACCAGATGATCGCGCTCTACCAGAACCAGCAGAACGGCCTCTTTATCGATGTGGCTCCCATTTCATCGATTGGCCGCACCAGCTTGCTCACGCTCGGCTTCGGCTGCTTCTTCTTCGACTACGACCTCGACGGCTGGCCCGACATCTACATTGCCGACGGCCACCTCGACCCCTCCATCGAAGCAATCCAGCACCGCGTTCACTACGCCGAACCGCCGCACCTCTATCGCAACATCGATGGCAAGAGCTTTGTGGACGAGGCTGCGGAGGTGGGCTCCGATTTCGATAAGCCACGTGTCGCCCGCGGCGCCGCTTATGGAGACATCAACAACGACGGCGCGCTGGACATCGTGATCACAACGAACAATGGCCCCGCGCTGGTCTTTCTCAATGAAGGCGCTACCAATCATGCCTTGCGCATCAAGCTGGTCGGGACGAGATCGAATCGCGATGGCATCGGCTCGGTGGTATGGGTTCAGTCCAATACAACCTCGCAGAAACAAATGTTACGCAGTGGATCGAGCTACCTGTCGTCGAGCGAGCTGGTTCTGACCTTCGGCCTCGGCACCTCAACCAAGGCAAACGTGATTGAGATCCACTGGCCCAGCGGCGCGGTTACGAAGTTGAATGACGTGAATTCCGACCAGATACTGACGGTTCGCGAAGGATCTGGCATCATCCACAGCGAGCCGTTCCGCAAGCGCGCTTGAACGGCGCTACCGGATTGAGCCAATCAAGCCGCAGCCCGGAAGCGACAAATTCCTCCGTGCGGCAGCGCAATCGATCAAGTTCGAGAAGGAAGGGTAAAGGCAGACCAGCTTGAGACTCATACCACGCTTGCCAATCTCTGGAATGATGTTGGGAATGACAGCAAATCGCTCTGGGATTTGCTCTCCAGTTAGCAGACCGATCGGCTGCGCCGCGTTGCGGACCGGATGAAGGAACTTCAGCAGGCATACCGCCAAGCCCTTTCAGCATATTTGAAGCTGGCTGTTGAATCAGTAAACCCCTGGTCAACGACCGATACTTTTTATAAGGAAATTGAAAAACAAATGGTCCCAGATGAGGGCGAGCCGGGATGTTACGAGGTGAGAATCCTTTGCCGACGATATACCTGGCCCATCTGGGAAACCGATGGTACTCCCACTGAGCGCATTGACCTGTTGGCAACAAGTGAGCCACCACCGGCGTTACTGACCTACCGCGGATAAAACAGAGTTTTGGTGTGGAAACGTATGCAAGAAACGGAATGGCAAACCCGCCATTCCGTTTCTATGCTGTGCTTCCTGGGGTGTTCCTACTGGATGGTGATGCCGACTGAGCCCGAACTCACCACAGTGTGGGTCTGAGGGGGTGGTGGTGTGGTGGTTTGTGTGGACCCTCCACCACCGCAGCCGGCTGAGTAAGCCGCCGCAGCCAGCAGAACCATCCCCAGGCAAGCTGTCACCCAAACGCCTCGCGCTGCCAGTTTCTTTCTCAAAAACACAAGAGGAAGCAGAAGAATGGGCAGCAGAATCCACGAAGTCGCCGCGCCGGAGACAGTTTCCGTAAAGACTACTGTGATCTGATAGGTACCTTTGGGCGTTGTCGAGGAGGGCGTGATCGTCAACGTGTTGGTGGTCGCCGAATAGCTGCACGCCGCTCCCGTGGGAAGGTTCAGGCAGGTTACCGAGGCGCTCTCGACAGTGGAAGGCAGAGTGACCGGATAGCTGGCCGGGGAACCGGCTGTTACGGTCGCGGTCAACGTAGTAAAGGTTGGCAGCGTCGATCCGGAGCCGGTGGAATCCACTTCAAATTGCAATGCATTGGATGTGCCGCCACCGGGAGATGGAGTTTGCACGGTAACCGCGGTGTTGCCCGTGCTGGCGATACCGGTTGCCGGAACCTGAGCGGTCAATTGGGTTGCGCTGCTGTAGGTTGTGGTAAGCGCAGATGTACCCCAGTAGACCGTCGAGCCGGAAGCAAATCCCGATCCAGTGACGGTGAGCGTGAAGGCTGCGCCGCCCGCGCTGGTGAATGTCGGCGACAGGATGCCGATGACCGGCGAGGGATTGGCTGGTACGGTTACCGCCACCGCAGAAGAAGTGCCTGTGGCGCTGTTGTAGGTCGAGGAACTGTTGAAGTCGGGCGTATAGTTGGCCGTGAATGTGTCGCTGCCCGTGCTCAGCGATCCGGCTGTGATACTGAACTGCGTGCTGCCGCTGCTGAGGGTCTGCGTAGAAGTGTAGCCGCCGCCCGTCAGTGTCACTGAGCCGGTTGGTGTGGCATTGCCGCTTCCACCAATGACAGCCACCGTAACAGTCAACGCCTGCGCCGTCGTGATGCTTGTTGTTGACGGAGTTACTGTCACAGCCGGCGTCGTCAGCAGCGGAGGTTCTATCGACATGATCACATAGTCCGAAGTTCCACCGCCCGGCGCTGGCGTGGTCACCTGCACATTGATCTGCCCGGTTGAAGCGATATCGGAGGCCAGAACCTGGGCCGTGAGCGAGGTGCCGCTGATGTAAGTGGTGGTGCGAGGATTTCCGTTGACCAGGACCGTTGACGCACTGGTGAAACCGCTACCGGTCACTTGCATCGTATAGGCCGGCCCGCCTGCGTAGACCGGCGAGGGCGATATAGCCCAGTGCGCCAGCCGGCGAGAGCCTGGAAACAAAGACGACACTTTCAGGATATTGGGCTGCAATCGTCTTCAGGGCGCCTGGTGTGGCTGGGAAGTCTGGCGAATCTGTAATTCCGGTGATATAGGCATTTCCCTGAGTGTCCAATGTAACGGCAGTTGATATTGTGTAGCCCCCACCCAATAGACTGGAATAATTCAACGTGCTTCCATCTGCCGATAGAGAGGAAACAATCGCGTACCACGCACCATTACTGGCTGTCACCGTCGCGGCAGAGTTCTTGACGGGAAAATCTGTAGATTGCGTACAGCCCGTGACAATCGCATTTCCATTCGAGTCCACTGCAATGCCAAATGGCTGGTTGTATTGACTGCCTCCCAAAAATGTCGAGTAGATCTGGGCAGTTCCCGCCGCGTTCAGTTTGGTCACGAAGACGGCGGGCACATTGTTTGCGCACGCGGCGCACTGCTGGTCGTAAGCACCCGAGGTCACAAGGAATTTGCTGTTAAAGGTATAGCCGGTAATATATGTGTTGCCCGAAGAGTCTGTCGCAATCGCGTTAACACCATCGGAGGCCGAGTCCAGATACGTGGCAAAGCTGAGCACCGGATCGATCACCAGCTTTTCTGCCTTATCGTAACTGCCTATCTGGAAGCGAACCGTTCCGTCATGGTCCACCGTAAACACAGCGTCCACATTACGTCGCACGCCCGCCACCATCTGGTAGGCGACGGGCCGTTCGAAGGTGATTAGTCCTTCCGCCAGTTCGATCCGCAGATTGCCGTCGTCCTCCAGCGTCACACTCTCCGCACCGTCCAGCTGAAGGGCTATGCAAGAGGGATCGACTCCGGGCTGCAACACGAAATCGTGCTCCAGTGCTCCACCATTGCCGTAGAACACCAGATCTATTCCGGAGTAAATCTGGCTGTAGCGCACCTGTGCGTAGTTGGGCACCCCGCGCAGCCAATGCGCAGGGTCGTTGCCCAGCAGATAGTTGGTGTGTCCTTCGAGCGCGCCGCCTCCGTCTATTGCAGCATCCTTGCGCGCGCCAACCAGCCGTATCTGCACCTGCAAGGGAGTCTTCTCGCTGCTTGGCAATGCGAGGCGAAAGCCGTCATTGAGGAACTCGCCCTTCAGGGCGCCCTCTCGCAGCAGATAGCGAACGCTCCCAGGAGCCTGACCCTGGTTAGATTCGAAAACCAGCGGTAACTTGGCCGGGATCGTCTGACTGGGCAACGCCCCAGTAGAACAGGTAAGAGTAACTGCAAGTAGGAATAGCGACCGGCCAATGTGGTCAACGGACCTCATAATAGCCTCCATCCTGAAGATAGTTTGTAGAGTGCTAACACTATAAATCAACAGATAATCGAACGGCCATATATTGTTTTATGAAAATTAACCGCTTATGTCGACTGCAGGGCTCGATTGCCATTGCCAAGCGGAGAATGAATGACAACTCATTTGACAACAATAAGTTAGACGTTCACGGCAGAATCTATCCCGATATGCCGGCCAGTGTTCGCAGATCCGTATAGTCATGATCGCCGTTTGACGAGAACAGGCCTTGGCACTCACACAACCGGCCACAGTACCCCCGACAAACAAAAACGTGGCGTTGGCGAGATCGGAATAGTATAAGTGACATATCAAAGGGGTACATCTTCTTGGAACGGCCCGAGCTGGAGTCGCACGCAAAATCTTCGCTCAACATCACTGCGCTGCTGCACGCCTGCGAGGCTGGGCAGCCCGCAGCCATGGATAGGCTGGTTGAGGTGGCATATCCTGAATTGCGCCGCATCGCCAGGCGGCACTGCGGCCGCGAGGGAAACTCTTCCACCTTGCAGTGTACGGCTGTGGTTCATGAAGCCTGGCTGCGGCTGGTCCAGGGGCAGCACGCGGACTTCAAGGACCGCACGCACTTTTTCGCGTTTGCCTCTCGACTGATGCGAACCATCCTGATCGACCATGCGCGCGCACGAAAGAGCCGGAAGCGAGGGGGCGGGATCACCTGTTTCACATTGATCGACACCGATGCTGTGACCAATCCGCCTGAAGTCGAGATCCTCGATCTGAACGCCGCGCTTGAAGAGTTGGAAAAGCGCGATCCCATGCAGGGCCGCATCGTTGAATTGCGCTATTTCACCGGACTCAGCATTCCGGAGACCGCCGAAGCGGTCGGTGCTTCCGAGAGCACGGTGAAGCGGGAGTGGATTGTCGCCAAGACATGGATTCGAAGACGGCTGTTAGAGGGGAAGCGCGAGCCGTGAACCCCAACGACTGGAAGCGCGCAAAGGAGCTTTTCTCGACGGTGGTCGAACTGGCCGAAGCCGAGCGAAATCCGTTCCTCGCCGCGCAGCCGGACACGAACGAAGTTCTCGATGAGGTGCGCTCCTTGTTGGCCGCCTATCTGGAGTCGCCCGATTTTCTCGAAGGCGCTTCTCCGGAATTGCCGCCTGTGGATCTGGCCGACGAACCGTCTGGCTCGCTTGCCGGACGCCGCATCGGAGCCTGGCAACTGGTTCGGGAGATCGGCCGTGGCGGCATGGGCGTGGTATGGGAAGCCAGCCGCGCCGATCAGCAGTACGAACAGCGCGCGGCCGTGAAGCTGCTTCGCGCTAGCCTGCTCTCCGAGCGGGAGATTCGCCGCTTTCGCGAAGAGCGTCAGATTCTCGCCTCGCTGAATCATCCCTGCATAGCCCGCCTGCTTGACGGCGGCATGCTGGAGGACGGCTCGCCCTACCTGGTGATGGAGTATGTCGATGGCCTGCCTCTTGACGCATGGTGCGAGCGCGAACAACTCAGCCTGCGCCAACGCCTCGAAATATTTCTGCTGGTCTGTTCGGCTGTCGAATACGCGCACCGCCAACTGGTCATCCATCGCGATTTGAAGCCGGCGAATATTCTGGTCACGGCCAGCGACGGCGTTCCGAAGCTGCTCGATTTCGGCATTGCCAAACTGATACAAAACGGCGGAGAAGAACAGCACTCCACCACGCGAATGCTAACGCCCGAGTGCGCCAGTCCGGAGCAGGTGCGCGGGGAGCGTATGACCACCGCCAACGATGTTTTTTCTCTGGGCGTTCTGCTCTACTCGCTGCTGACCGGGAGCCATCCTTTCGCCACGCCGGGATCGAATCCGCTGGAGACGCTGCGGGCCATCTGCGAAGAGGAGCCACGAGTCCCCAGCAGCATCGCGCCGACTTGGCGCCGCGATTTGCACGGCGAGCTGGACGCCGTCATCTTGCAGGCCATGCGCAAGAACCCCGCCGAGCGCTATCCCTCCGTGCGGGCACTTGCCGATGACGTTCGCGCATGGCTGGAAGGCTTTCCGGTGAGCGCTGTCCGGCAGTCGTGGGGTCGCCGCATCGTGAAGCTGATTAAGCGCTACAAAGTGCAAAGCGCAATGATCGCTCTGGCTGCTGCATCGCTGCTGGCGGGCATTATTGTCACATCCATCGAGGCAAAAATCGCCCGGCAATCCGCACAGGAAGCTCTTGTGCAAAAAGACCACGCGCAAATAGCGCAGCACACGGCGCTGGCCGAACGGGACCGGGCCATTGCCGCGCAGCAGGCCGCTGTTGCAGCTGAACGAGCCGCTGCCGAAGACCGCAATCGCGCCGACGCCGAAGCCGCGACCGCCCACAGCATCAATGAATTTTTGGAAAAAGATTTGCTGGCCCAGGCCGGCCCCTCCAATCAGAACAGTGCGAATGGCAATCCCAATCCAGACCTGAAGGTTCGCACGGCGCTGGACCGGGCAGCCGAGCGCATTCAGGATAAATTTGCCAGCCAGCCGCTCGTCGAGGCTTCAATTCGCCAGACGATCGGCGAGAGTTATTTAGATCTCGGGCTTTTTCCAGAGGCACAGCGCCAATTCGAGCGCGCGGTCGAACTGCGGCGGCAATCGTTGGGAGAATCTGCCGCCGAGACGCTGTCGAGCATGAGAAAGCTGGCCCAAACCTATAGAGACCAGGCACAGTTTCCGAAGGCTGAATCTCTCCTCAAACAGGTGTTAAAAGCGCAAACAAAGACACTGGGCGAGAATGACAACGCGACTTTAGATACAGCCGTGGATCTGGGAGCGATTTACTACTCCATCGGCCGCTTCCCGGAGGCGGACGCGATGTTGACTCGAATTGTGCAAGTGCGGCAGCGCCTCTATCCGAATAAACTGGCGGAGCTATTTGAGGCCGTTGAAGCCCTGGCGAGTGTCTGTAGCGAAGAGGGAAAGCTGGACGCCGCCGAGCGGTATGCGAATGAGGCCGTGGAGATCGCTCGCCGGTTGCATGGCGATGATCATCCCGACACGCTGAAGGCCCGTCGCGTTCTTGTCGTGATTTACAGGTGGAAGAAGGAGATGGATGCGGCGGAGAAGCTGCAAGCCGAGGTTCTGGCGGGCGACCGGCGCGTTTTAGGCGCGGAACATCCTCGCACCCTGATTGATATGAGCAATCTTGGCACCATCTACCGTCTTGAGGGGCGCTATGCCGAATCCGCCGGCATGATGAGGCAATTGCTTGAGATCAGCCGGCGCACTAACGGCCTGGAAAACATGTATACCCTTGTCTACGAAAACGGTCTCGTTCAGACCCTGTACAGTCTTGGCGGATTCGCCGAAGCCGAGCCGCTTGCAGTCAAGAACCAGGAGACCTTCAAACGCGTTTATGGCGTGGATAATCAATGGACGATAAATTCCGCGAGAGCTCTTGGACTGATTTATGGGGCCGAGGGCAGGTTCAAGGAAGCGGAGCCGATTCTCCTCAAAGTCCTCGAAGACGCTCGTCGCGTGCAGGGCGCCGAGCATCCCAATGTAGCAGCCGCGACGACCTATCTGGGTATGCTCTACCAAGATGAAGGCAAGAACGATCTTGCGGAACAGACGCTGACCGAAGCCCTCGCGCTGGATCGCAAAATACTCAAGCCCGGCGAACTTGCAACTCGAAGTTGCCTGACGGCACTGGCGCGTCTGCGATTGACGCAGCGGAAATTCGCTGAGGCCGAATCCCTGCTGCGCGAAGCGATGAATGGCTCAGGGAATCAAAACACGCAAGTCTGGGACACTTTCGACCGGCAAAGCCTGTTGGGCGCGAGCCTGCTAGGACAAGGCAAGTACGCCGAGGCCGAACCGCTGCTGCTCTCTGGTTATGAAGGCCTTCTGAAGCAAAGTACGGCAATTTCGGTCGATGCCAACCTGCCCGAAGCCGGCCAACGGCTGGTGCGGCTCTACACCGCCTGGGGAAAGCCCGACAAAGCCGACGAATGGCGCCGGAATCTAGGATCCGCCCCCAAATAGCCCCTCTCCGTCTCTGATCCGGTTTTTCTTCACTTTCTCTTGCCACTGTGGGTGGCCTTCAACTTCCCGAAGGCCGGCGCAGAATTATTTTCATAAATCCTGAACCTGTTTGCCGCGCATTTCCGCTTATGCATTGTGGAACGGTGCAACTGTTAACGCGTACAGGATTTATTTCTGTTCGTTACGAAAGAAATTTGGAGGATTTATCCATGCGATTTCTACTCTCTGCGCGCTGGCTAATGCTGGCGTTGATGATCGTTCTCATTTCCATCTCCACGCTTGCTGGCGCGCAAATCATCGTCAGCATCGCCCCGCCTGCCTTGCCCGTTTACGAGCAGCCCCCCTGCGTGCAGCCCGGCATGATGTGGACTCCCGGATACTGGGCCTATGGCAACCAGGGCTACTACTGGGTCTCCGGCGCATGGGCGCCCGCCCCGTATGAAGGCGCGCTGTGGACGCCCCCCTACTGGGGTTGGGAAGGCGGCCGGTATCGCTTCCATGAGGGATACTGGGGCGCGCACGTGGGCTACTACGGAGGCGTGAACTACGGCTTCGGCTACGGCGGCGTCGGCTTTGCCGGCGGAGAGTGGCGCGGCCACGACTTCCATTACAACACCGCGATCATGCATGTGGACGGCCGCTACATCCACACCACGTTCGAGGACCACGAGCGTGTCGATAGAGGCTTCGTCGCCCGCGGCAGCCACGTCGCCTTCAGCGGAGGCCCGGGCGGCATCCGCCATGATCCTCGCCCCGAAGAGCGACTTGCCGAGCACGATCAGCACCAGGGCAGAACATCCTTCCAGGAGCATCACGAGACTTTCTCCAAGAACGACAAATCCACCTATGCCAATAACAATGGCGGCCATCCCTCTCACGGAAGCATGGGTGTGCAATCTGCCGGTACGGGATCGGCCAACAATGGCGGCGGCAATTCCATCTCTTCCAGGTCGAATTCCGTCAATCATTCGGCGGGAACCAATCACGGGAGCAACTCGGCCAGCGGAACCAATACGCACAACATCTCCGTCGACAACCTTCCAGGAACCAGCGGCGGGGCCAATACCCATGGAGTTTCAGTCGACAACAATCGGGGAAGCGGCGCCACGGGGACCAACTCCACCAAGAATCCCACCCCCATCGAGGGCAACTCCAACGGCACCGGCAATTCTTCGCACGGTTCCGTAGGCAACGGCAGCCTTCACCCCTCGCACGGTTCGAGCACAGGCGCGACCTCCGGCTCGACCACCAACACAACTGTTCCCACAAACCAGCACAAAATGGTGCCGCCAACCAATACCACGCCCACAACTAATACCGGCAGCAACACCACCGGCACGGGAACGGGTACATCCAATCCAGCGACCACGCACGGAAGCGGTACATCCACCGGCTCGACCACGCACACCGGCGGCTCAACCGGTTCGACCTCCAACACCCAAACCAACATGAGCGTCCATAACACGCCCACCGGCAGCGCCTCCGGTGGAACTTCCTCGACAACGCATGTCACTACAAATTCGGGCGGCGGTCCGCCGAACACTCCGGTTCCCTGCACGACCGGCTACGTAAATGGCGTCTGTGGCTCGGGTGCAACGACTGGCGGCCACAGCACTCCCGGTCTCCCCGGAGGGGCATGTCCATCCGGGCAGGTACGCGGCCCAAATGGCTGTACTGGCCCAAAGACGGGTACGGGCAGTTCCACGTCACCTGGCTCTGGATCGAGTTCCGGCTCGTCTACCGGGACGAATACCGGCTCGACTACCGGATCGAGCGGGAATACTGGCTCGAGCACGATCGCGCCAGTTAAATCGGGTGGTAACACAACAGGAACAGGAAGCGCGACGGGAACTTCCACGACTACGCATGGAAGCGGCTCGACGACAGGTACTGGCTCAACCACAGGCTCAACCTCGACCACGCAACCTAGCAAGACAGTACCGGGAAGACCGTCAAACTGCACCGGACCGGCGCCCAGCGGTGGCGTGGGCTGCACCGTGCCAACGACAACCGGGAACGGCACAACCGGCACTAAGACCGGCACAACCACCGGCTCGACCACGCACACGGGCGGCTCAACCGGCTCAACCTCCCACACTCAAACCGCCATGATCGTCCATAACACGCCCACCGGCAGCACCTCCGGCTCGACGAGTTCTTCCACGAACATGCATGGAAGCGGTTCAACCTCCGGCACGGGCATGGGTACAACCACTGGTTCTACAGGAGCAAGGTCCGGAGTCGGAAGCTCTTCGGGTAACTCCTCTTCCACGCATGGATACAGCACCACAACCGGCTCCACCTCCCACACTCAAACCAACACGGGCGTCCAGTCGACGCAGCACACCGGTGGCATCACCGGCGGAACTTCGTCTTCAACACGTTCCATGGCAAGCTCGGGCGGCAGCGCGCCGACCAAGCCTGTCCCCTGCACGACCGGCTACGTGAATGGTGTTTGCGGATCGGGGGCGACAACAGGCGGAAATCATGGACCTGGTCTCCCTGGAGGGGCATGTCCATCGGGGCAGGTTCGCGGCCCAAATGGCTGTACTGGCCCAAGGACGGGTACGGGCAGTTCCACGTCTCCTGGCTCCGGCTCCACATCGCATTTGCCGCCGGGACAAAATCACGGAGGCGGACAGACGATTATGCCAGTTACACCTCACGGCAACGGAGCGCAGCCGATGATCTCGCACTCGACCGGCACGCAGTCTACACGCAGTACGCAGTTTTCGCGCCCGCAGAATCCTCAGCCTTCGCGCCCGCAGAATCCACAGCCCTCGCGCTCCGGTGGTTCATCGTCCTCAGGTCACCGTCGGTAGCCAGGCGGCGGTTTTCGCTCTACATCGGGATAGGGGGGAGTCGCTCCCCTCTCCCGCAAACAATGGCTCTTGAATTGTCATAGCGAAGTAAGTTAAGGAGAAGATACGATGTATGCTCAAACTTTCCGCGTCATTTTCCTGGCGCTGGCCATCAGCCTTCTCGCCCCTCTCGTTCAGGCCCAGCCCTCGGTGCCTCAGTCCTACACCCTTACCGCTTCCACGATCATGGCGCTGGAGGCGATGTCTGCCGGCTCCGCGGTGGATGTCAAGGTCTCCCGCTTCGGCCCCAGGGAATTTGTCGATGTGACCGCGCCGCCGAGCGCGGGCAAGGCCGTCCACGCGCAGCATTGGTTCGATCTCATTGCCCACAAGGCCTACTCGCTCGACCTGGTCAAGAATTCCTGCACCTGGATGACCTACACCGGGCCGGATATGCCCACCATGTATGATCCGGTGGCCACACCCTCGCCGTCGGCCGAAGACCTGGCAAAATTCAACTCGAGTAACCTTCCCCGGGAGAACATCAACGGCATTGCCGCCAAGCTCACGGAAAGCTCCAGCGATCAGGGAAAATCCAGCATCTGGATCGCCGTGAACGGCTACTATCCCGTCAAGGCGATGATGGCCTTTCCCGGCGCACAGTCCATGCTGATGCTGGAAGTGAAAGAACTGCGCTTTGAGAAACCCTCCGCCACGCTGTTCACGCCGCCCGCCAACTGCACGATGCAGGCGCAAGGCGAGTGGAGCGCCACCAGCATCAGCTCTCACTTTGAGACGAATATCGATGCGCAAGGCTCGGGATCGCTCGACCTTGGCACCGGCAAAACCACCGGCGACGCGACTGTGAAATCCAGCGCCAAGCCGAAATGACGTTTTGCGCCATTGTATGCAGCGGCAGGTTCTCCGCACTTTCCTGCCAGACTCAAATCGACGTTCAACATTTTTTCAAGGAGCCCGTATGAAACTCTTCTTTCGCACTCTGCTCGTGGCGCTTGCCGCGATCGCCGTCACCTCAATTGCCTTCGGCCAAACGGATGTCGCCGGATCGAAGGATTACCCCGGACTCACCCGCCCACAGAATTACTACATCGATGATTATAAGGAGTTGCGCTTTGATTCCTTCACCTTCCGGGTAACGGAAAACGGTCGTGAGAAGAAACAGGATATTGAAGGACACCATTACTACTTCGGATACCGTTACAATTCCCAACGAGACCCCTCGAAGGGAGCTATGCCCAGCGCTTTGGAGGTGATTCGCAATTACCAGAACGCGGTGCGTTCCAACGGTGGAAAAATATTGTTTGAAGAAGGCACCGGAGGTGATCGCTATACCACAGTCCAATTCACAAAAGGCGACAAAGAGGTATGGATGGCGCTTCACGTCGTTGCATATGGAGCGGTGTACAACATGCAGATCATTGAAAAGCAAGCCATGCAGCAGGAAGTTACTTTGGACGCAGCCGGCATGGCCAACAGCATTTCCAACACCGGCTCCGTGGCCATCTATGGCATCAACTTCGATACCGGCAAATCTGATATTAAGCCGGACTCCCAGCCGGCCATCGACGAGATCACCAAGCTGCTCACCAACAAACCCGCGCTCAAGGTCTACATCGTCGGCCATACCGACATGGTGGGCGACGCGGTCAGCAACCTGAAGCTCTCCCAGGCCCGCGCGCAATCGGTCATCAATGAGCTGGTCACGAAGCACCATATCGTTGCCAGCCGCCTGATCGCCTTCGGCAACGGCCCCTATGCCCCCATCGCCTCTAACAAAACCGACGATGGCCGGGCAAAGAACCGCCGCGTCGAGCTGGTCGAGATTGCCACGAAATAGTTGAAGATATCCAGAGGGAGCCGTATTCCGGCTCCCTTTCGAGTAACCACCACGAGAGGAAAGACCATGAAAATGATACTTGCATTGAGTGTGGTGGTTCTGCTGAGAGCCGCCGTACACGTAGTTATGGGCCAAGGATATACATGTGCCGCATTTAGGACTTGATGCGGGTCGACTTACCACCCCTGGATTTGGTTTGTCGAAACCGATAGACACCAACAACACGCCCGAAGGCAAGACGCAAAACCGCCGCGTGGAGTTTGTCCGCAAGTAAGCGCGCGGGGCGGTGGAAAAGGGCAATTCATCCTGCTGTTAAATGAATTTTGATTGAGAGGAAATCATGCGTGCTGTTCGAAGCACATTTCTGATGACTCTGACTCTTCTTTTCACTCTTATGCTGGCGTCAGCCGAAGACAAATGGAGAGTGAAGGTTTATGACGGGGCAAAATACGACGCCGACACTTCCGCATTCGTTGCGCAGATGGGCGGCCAGGCGGCCTGCTACCGCTCCGCCGACAGCTTAGCCAAGCTGGTGAATTTCTATAGCAAAATGCCGGGCATCGCCGTCATCCGCTCTGGCGATAAGGGAGCGATGTTCAAATTGAATGGAGTCAGCATTACCCTGCAGAGCCCGTGGATGAACATGAAGACCGGCGTTCGTAACTTCGATACGCTGATTTCCATTGTGAAGCACTGACATAAGACGCGCTAGTACCGTGACCGTACGATTTAGTAATTATGCCTGGATATGCGCGGGCGAGGACGCCCGCACGACCTACAAGGATGGCAAGGCATAAAAAATCTCGCAAGTTGTTGATTATATAAGAGTTATGTGGTGCCGGGAGGGGGGGTCGAACCCCCATGGCCGCGAGGGCCGGCGGATTTTGAGTCCGCTGCGTCTGCCAGTTCCGCCATCCCGGCGTGCAAATCAGCTTCTAAGTATTTGAACCTAAAGTGGTGGCCAGAGACGGGATTGAACCGCCGACGCCGGCCTTTTCAGGGCCGCGCTCTACCACTGAGCTATCTGGCCTCAGGGCAATCATCGTGTTGCAATTTCCTGCGCGGATCCTTCATCGCCGGAGCAGGCGGCTACAGCGGTTATCCAATTGCGATGCACCGAAACCACGGCTGCCAAGCGGCTTATTCCTTAAGAAAAAGCCGCCCTGCACAACAATGGAGAGAGCTCGGTATTGGAGAACCGCTCGAATCCAGTGACAGTTGGCTGCAACAACTTGTGCCAGTATATCAACTTGCCGTTGCCAGCGCCAGTCAGGTCTGTTCTACACTGATAGGCATTATGCGCCGACTCGTTTGTCTTCTCGCCTGCTTCGTCCTCGCCAGTGCCGCTACTCTCCACGCCCAGGCCCCTGCCCCATCGCAGACCGGGCAAGCCCGCGCCGCCAGCGCCTATCAGGCTGCCGTACACCAGGGGCCGCCGGCGCTGCGCGCCTTTCTGGATCAGTTTCCCAAAGGCGCGGACCTGCACGTGCATCTTTCCGGAGCGGTGTATGCGGAGACATTTATCCGCGACGCCGGCGAGGACGGGTTGTGCGTAGACCCGGCGGCTCTCAGCTTTGTCAAGCCTCCCTGCACGCCGCCGCTGGTGGAGGCCGTGCAGCTTCCGTCTGATCAGAAGCTCTACGACCGGCTGGTTGACGCCTTCTCCATTCGCAGCTTTGTGCCCTCCTCCGGCTTCAGCGCCCACGACCAGTTTTTTGTTACCTTCGACCGCTTTGGCGGGCTGAGCAAGAAACACATGGGCGAGTGGGTGGACGAGGTGGCCAGCCGGGCCGCCGCGCAAAACCAGCAATATGTGGAGCTGATGGAGACGCCGCCCTTCTCGCACGCCGCGCAAATCGCGCGTGAGAATCCGTTGAGCCAGGATTTCGCGCAGTACCGGCAGACGCTGCTCAACCACGGGTTGCGCGACGAAGTTACCGTCGATCGTGATCATGTGCGCGCTGCCGAAACGTCCCGCCGCCAGATTGGACACTGCGCAACACCGCAGGCCGCGCCCGCCTGCCAGGTCGAGGTGCGCTACATCTACCAAGTGCTGCGCGGGAATGCGCCGGAGCAGGTATTTGCACAGACACTGTTGGGCTTTGAGACTATTCAGGCGAGCGTGGACGCGCGCGAGCCCGGATTCGTGGGCATCAACTTCGTCATGCCGGAGGATGGTTTCCTCTCCATGCGCGACTACACCTTGCAGATGAAGATGCTGGATTACCTGCACTCTGTCTACCCCAAGGTTCACATAAGCCTGCACGCCGGCGAACTGACAATGGGCCTGGCGCCGCCCGAGGGGCTGCGCTTCCACATCCGCCAGGCAGTCGAACTGGGCCACGCCGAGCGCATCGGCCACGGGGTGGACGTGATGTACGAGGATGACGCCCGCGGCCTGCTCAAAGAAATGGCCCAGAAACACGTGATGGTGGAGATCAATCTCAGCTCGAACGAAGCCATTCTGGGAGTCAAAGGCGCGGAGCACCCGTTCCCGATTTACCGCGCCGCCCGCGTGCCGGTGGCGCTCTCCACCGACGATGAGGGCGTCAGCCGCATCGACATTACCAACGAGTACGTGCGCGCCGCGCTGGACTACCACCTCAGTTATCAAGATCTAAAGCAATTAGCCCGCACCGGCATGGAGCACAATTTCCTTCCCGGCGAGAGCTTGTGGGCCGCGCCGGATTCGTTTACCGTTCCGGTTGCCGCTTGCAAGGCGCAGGTTCTTGGCTCGGATAAGCCCTCCGCCGCGTGCAAGGCATTTCTCGACGGCAGCGAAAAAGCTACGGCGCAGTGGGAGCTGGAACGTAGGAGCAGGGCGTTTGAGGCGAAGTAGTGAGATAGAGATAGACCCAAAGGGGTATAATCAAAATGACAGAGATTGTTCGGCCTTTGCTTTGGGTGGCTTCAGCGCGAAAAGATCTTCAGGCGATGCCGGAAGAGGTGCAGGATTCCGTCGGTTATGCGCTCTACATTGCGCAGACTGGAAGGAAGCACGATCAGGCAAAGGTGCTCAAAGGGTTTGGCTCTGCTGGGGTTCTTGAGGTCATTGAAGATTGGATTGGAAGCACATATAGGGCTGTCTATACGGTCCGGTTCTCGAATGCAGTTTATGTGCTGCATTGCTTCCAGAAGAAATCCACACATGGAATTGCAACCTCAAAGCCCGACTTGGAACTGATTCGGGAGCGTTTGAAGGCCGCCGAAGCACACGCGAGAGGAGAACGGCAATGATCGAAATTGAACGCGGAACAACGAACGTCTACGCCGACCTGGGCTTGCCGGATGCGGAAGAGATGCTGGTAAAGGCCAAGCTGGCCGCGAAGATCGGTGAAATTCTTGAGACCCGCGGATGGACACAACAACAAGCCGGCCAGATTCTCGGTATTCCTCAGCCAAAACTCTCCAAAATGCTGCGCGGACAATTTCGCGGAATCAGCGAAGCCAAAATGCTGGATTGCCTCACACGCCTCGGACGCGACATCCAAATCGTCATCGGGGAAGAACGGCGCTCTTCTTCGGTTGGCCGGGTAGAAGTTGTCTCTGCTTGAAACAGATGCGAAAAAACTACGGCGCAGTGGGAGCAGGAACGGAGGTTCAGGGCGTTTGAGGCGAAGTGGTGATGATTACCACCCCATTTGGCGCATCCGTTCAAGGATGACCGTGCTGTAGTTATTCATGCGCTCGGGCCGTCGCTTCAGGGGAGCCGGCAGAATCGCTGCGAGCCGTGCTGCCTGTTCCCGGCCGATATGCCGGGCCGCGGTTCCATCGTAGTAACGGCACGCCGACTCTGCACCATAAATACCAGGGCCCCATTCGACCACGTTGAGATAGATCTCCAGAATACGCTGCTTGCCGAGGACTAACTCTGCCACCGGCACCAAGGTGAACTCCGCCCCTTTGCGAAAGATTGATCCGCCCGTTCCGAAGAAGAGGTTTTTTACGAGTTGCTGTGTAATGGTGGAAGCTCCGCGCATGCGCTCGCCTTCCATATCGCCTTTGGCGGCGATTTCTAGCTCCTGCCAATCGAAGCCATGGTGCTGGTAGAAGCGCGCATCCTCCGCGGCGATTACCGCGTGCTGGAGTTCGGGCGAGATTTGGCTGAGCGGAATAAATTTGTAGCGTTCATGATACGGCGTGTGGTGAATCCAGGCCTGCAAACGGCGCTCAATCTGCATCGCGGTGGCCGGTGGATCGATCCAATGTGCGGCCATAAGGGTCAGCACGGCAAGCGACCAAAGAAACACCACAGCGAGGCCAAGCCATTGAACACAAGATCGGAGGAAACTCTTCCGGAGCGGGGTCATGGGGAGAATGTCGGGCCTTATAGACACATTTCAGGATAATAGCCAAAGCTGGGGTGGCGTTTATGGCTAATCTAGCTCGCGTGCTGGTTATTCTCATGGTGTGGAGTTCTGCGGACTGCGGAGATTTTGGAGTTGTGCTGAAGGGCAAGCAGGTGATGGCAAGTCGAATCGGTCTTCCGCGGGCGACGCTTTCGCATTACACTCAACTGCATGGACAACGAACGCATACGCGAGATCTGCCTGGCGCTGCCGAACACGGCGGAGACGCTGAACTGGGAGCAGGTTCTGGTCTACTGGGTGGGCGAGCGGGAGATTGGCGGCAAGATGTTTGCTCTGACCAATGCCGACGGCATGGGCGACGTTGTTCTCTCTTTTCACTGCGGTGCAGAGCGTTACGACGAGCTGCTGGAGAATGAAGGCATCATCCCCGCGCCGCACCTGGCCAGAGCCTATTGGGTGGCGCTGGAACGTTGGGACGCGCTCAAGCCGCGTGAGATTGAGGAGGAGCTGGCCCGCGCCCATGCGCTGATCTACAATAAGTTGCCCAAACGGACCAAGGCGGTGCTGGCGCTGCCGGAGAAAGAACGCGTTCGGCTGATTCGCGAGCGCAAGAAGCTGCTGGCCAGGAAGAAATAGGCAAAACAGCGTAACGGGAACTGCTTTCGGCGAGTTTACGTAATCTCAAGTAGAGCAAACAGGCGGAGTTCGCGCGCAAAAGAGGCGTTCAACCATGATCAAGTTTCTGTTGTGGTGCATTTTACTGGTGCTGTGCTGGCCGCTGGCGCTGGTTGCGCTAATTCTCTATCCGCTGGCGTGGTTGCTGCTGCTGCCATTTCGCGTGGTGGGCATCGCCGTGGGCGGGGTGCTGGAGTTGATTCGAGCCGTCATCTTGCTGCCGGCGCGGCTCCTCCGGGGCTATTGATACTCCCAGACCGCAGCCGAAAGGCAGGCTGCCCGAAAATTTCATCGGAAATTCTAGGGCGTGATCGTTGCGCCGACAGGTTCTGAATGGCGCAAATTGTGATCCGTCTCCTGGCGCTCTCTTTTGCCGCCGGAATGACTCTGCTGACTGCGGACACTGAGTTGGTCCGGTTTGTGATTGCATTCTTGTATAATTTTCGAAGACCGCGCCTCAAACAAGATTTTTCATTCAAGCCATAATTGTCAGAGCTGCCCCAAGAATATTTGTGAGGTTTTATGCTTGACGGACGGGGAACCGCCGATAGTCACCAAACAAAATACCGCGCGGACCTGGACGGCCTCCGTGCTGTGGCGGTGCTCTCGGTAATCGCGTTCCATCTTTCGACGAAAGCTCTCCCCTGCGGTTATCTGGGAGTTGACATCTTCTTCGTCCTGTCCGGATATCTGATTACCCAAATCATCTGGCGCGAGGCGCTCAACAGGCAATTCTCGGTCGCGCGTTTTTATGAACGCCGCGTCCGGCGGATCATGCCGGCTCTGCTTTTCCTCCTTATTGCCGTCTCCGCCGCCGCCATCGCGCTGTTGCTGCCTGTCGATCTGATAGGCTTTGCAAAAAGCGTCTTCGCGACCCTGACTTTCGTGGCAAACATTTATTTTTTAGGGAATGAAGGTTATTTCGAGCGGGTTGCCATGGAGAAGCCGCTTCTGCACGTATGGTCCCTGGGTGTGGAGGAGCAGTTTTACATCCTCTTTCCGCTGATTGTGGTTCTTTGTATCCGCTGGAGGCGTTCTGCACTGTTGCCGCTCACCTCCGCGCTTGTGCTGCTCTCCTTCGTCATCAATATCCTGGCCAGTATAAGGCTCGCGGCTTCAGGGGCCTTTTATCTTCTTCCGCCACGAGCATGGGAAATCGGCGCGGGAGCGCTTCTCGCGCTGGCTCCGCCTCCAAGGGTTGCCAATCCATGGCTGCGCCAAGCACTTGCGTTTTTAGCAGCAGCACTGCTGCTTATCAGCCTGTGTTTTCAGGGAAACTCACTATTTTGGCCTGTTCCGCTCAATCTTTGGGTGGTGCTCGGCACAACCTTGGCGATTTATCTTGGAACCACAGGCGGCAATTGGCTGACCCTGGGGCTTTCCAATCCGGTGTTGTCCCGGATCGGCCTCATCTCCTACTCCCTGTACCTCTGGCATTGGCCGATCCTGGTTTTTGCCTGGTATTATCTCCTGCGGACTTCTTTGTCGCCTCTTGAAATGGTCATAGCGGTTGCGTTGATGTTTGCGCTGGCAACTCTGTCCTGGCGTTTTATCGAGCGCCCCTTTCGCAATCGCTCGATGCCGATTGGCACAGTGCTGCGCTGGGTCGGCGGCGGATGCGCGGTAACCGTTGCCATCTCCGTGGCTATTCTCGCAAGCCAGGGGTTTCCCTCGCGGTATAGCCCGGATGTGGCGCGGATCAATGCCGCGGTCGGCACAGAATACCGTTGCGCGCTGAATGAGTTTATCTCTTTTGGGGCATCGCGTGGATGCGGCATACCCTTACCCAGCCGCAATCCGGCCGATGCCACCGTCGCTCTCATGGGCAACTCGCATGCCCAGATGTACGCGCCGTTGGTGGCGGATATCCTGCGGGCGAATCATCAAACAGGCATTCTCGTTCCCTTGAACGGCTGCCTGCCCATGCCGGACTACAACAAGTCGTGGTGTTTGGGACTGGCCGCGAATAATCTATCCGCGGTAGAAGGCTTGCCGCGCGTCCGTGTCGTCATTCTCGCCATGACCTGGGGACGGGTGGAAACGATGTATACGCCGGCGGGTCCGGTGTCCAAAGAAAACGCAGCTAAATTCCTTTTAGAGAGCCTCGACCGCTTGATCCAGGAACTGGAACAGCGCGGTAAAACGGTGGTGCTGGTTGGGCCGATCTCACCTCCGGAGTGGGATTCTGCCTCGATTGTGGCCCGCGAGCTGGCATTCCGCCACAGGGTTGTTGAGCCGCTGTATTTCCCTGATGACAAATTCCTGGCATTACAAGGCGACATAATTGAGCATTATGCCTCCCGTGACGACATGATCTTTATTCGACCGGACCGCATCCAGTGCCAGATGGGCAGATGCGACTACTTCCGCGATGGCGAGTCGCTGTTTGCCGACGATACGCATTTCGCTGTTGCTGCGTTGCCGCTGTTTCGTCCTGTCTTCGAGCCCGCTATCCACCAGGCCTTGATTCGAGCTGACCTGGCTAAGCCATAGCAGTGGTTCGAGTTAATTCAATCAACGTCCTGGCAGCGAGCCAAAATAATCCGAAACCTCATAAGATGAGCACCTTGCGCCGATAGATCTGTTGGGTGCAACTCATGGTCCGGCCTCTGTGTTTCTCTCTTGCCGCCGGAACGGCTCTGCTGGCCGCGTCGCTTAGCTGCTCGGCGGAGAGCTTTCCTGTGGTCCATAACGAGCCCATCACTGTCCGCATCCTGGGTGGAAAGAACGGCCTGCCGTTCGCCCATCTGCATCTAGTGATGCTTGGGGGCTATGACCGGAGCGATCTTCACGACCAACTCTATCGCGCGGAAGTGCTGACCGATGCGCGTGGCCAGGCGCGGCTTCCCAAGCAGTTGGCGAATCTTCCCTGGCTCCAGGTCTGGGTCACCAAGAAGCCGCTTTGCCAGGCCAAGCCGCGCAGGGACAGCTTCAGCGTGGCGCTAATACGGCGCGATGGGCTGAGCACGCCGAATCGATGCGGGACGGCTACCGTCGAAGACGCGCCCGGCGTCTTCACGGTCTTTGTCAAGGGCAAGGGAAAAAGCACCCTGGTGAAATTGTCACACAAACGCGCCGAGGCGCAGCCTCAGGCTTCGGCGCCGGTGACAGTTCCGCCCGCGATGGCGGCTCCTGCGCCTAAGCCAGCCGAAGCGCAGACCAGCCCGCCCGCTGTGGAGGCTCCTGCGCCTACGCCAACCGAAGCGCCGGCCAGCCCAGCTGCCACACCGCCTCCTGCAGTCGCTGTTGCACCAACATTGCCCGCGCCAGCTCCAACGCCTGCACCGGCGGTGACGGCGCAGCCAGCCTCTACGCCAGCAGAAACGCTGGCTCCAGATCTGGCGACGGTTGCGGCAAAAGTTCTGGCAAGCAGCATGACCAAGACTGTGGCACAACGCCCGGACAGTCCGGTTGCCCGAAGACTGGTATCGTACAGACCAAGGCCACATTTGGCCTCATGCCAGGTACAGCCACCGGCAGCCAAGGCGGCGAGGGCGAGGGTTTCCACGATTAGAAAGAGCCCGCCGACTACAGTAAAGCCGCTCGTCGCAACCCACAAGCCCAAGCCGGCGGCTGGAGTCAGGATGGTCACGGTCACGCCGGGCAAGCCAATAGCTCCGCCAACGCAGCAGTAGGGCCCTTGCGTCCTCCGGGCTGGCTGCGATAGTGTGAGCCGATGGGAGGCATTCGCCTCCGGAATCTGTCCCATCCGGCAGAGGGAATGAATGCGCAGAGTTTTTCCGTTGGCGCTGGTTCTTATGATGATGGCCGCGCCGCTCACCATGTGGACGCAAGCCTCAGAGGATGCAGGCCAGAAGAACGCGAAACAGGCGCGCGCGGCTCTGGATGCCATGGTGCATGCTTTGGGCGGCGAGGCCTGGCTCAACATGAAGAACCAGATGCGCGAGGGGCGCGTGGCGGCATTCTTCCATGGCAAGCCCTCGGGCGGCACCACCGAGTACTGGGATTACCACGCCTGGCCCGATCACGATCGCATCGAATACACCAGACACCGAGACGTAGTGCAGTTTTATCTGGGCCGCGCGGGCGCGGAGGTGACCTACAAAGGCAAGGCGCCGCTGCCCCAGGAGCTGGTGGATGAATTTCTACGCCGCCGCGATCACTCCATCGAGACCGTTGTCAAAGTCTGGCTCAACGATCCCCGGACAATTCTGATTTACGACGGCCAGCACCTGGCCGAACGCCATCTGGCCGATCAGGTGACGCTGATTACTGCTGAAAATGAAGCAGTCACGATTCTGACGGACGTCGAGACCCACCTGCCGCTGCGGAGAACCTTCCAGTGGCGAGACCCGGTCTACAAGGACAAGAACCTGGACGCCGAGGAGTACGACGACTACCACACAATCGACGGTTTTCCCACGCCGTTCACCATCACGCGCTTCAAAAACGATGACATGACGCGGCAATACTTTCTGGTGCATGTGAAGTACAACCAGGAGTTGCCGGCGGATTTCTGGAGCGTGGAAGCAGCTGAGCGGCGCATTAAGAAATAGGACTGGTCCCTTCGACTACGCTCAGTGCAGGCTGTCCAGGCAGACGCCTTTGGCATAGAGAACAAACAGTTGTAGATTCCCATTTTCCGCCAGAAAAGAGGCGAACAAACGGAGAATCGCACCCTGGGGGGGGGAGGGTATGCATTTTGCATCTAAGTCTCACATTTCATAGAGAATAGGGGGAAATAAGTCAGGGAATACAGAACATGGAATAGAAAAACTGCGCGGCTTTGGTCGTTGTTCATGGAATGATTGTGCGCCGATTCGTATTAATTCTCTGCAAGGGCAGACGCCAACGACTTGCCCACCCGGACGAAGTCCTATCCTTTTACCCCTTCTTGGGGACCCCGGTCTTTACCACCCCAGGAAGCAGAGTTCGCTTCCTGGGGGCCCCGGTCGTTGGAGATCCCGAGCCGCCGGGATGATCCAGTCTGTTAACAGGCCCTAGCTGGGTTCTATAACTCAGCGGCGTTTCTTCAGGAATGAATACACGGAGGGCAGGCCATTCTTCACCGTCTCCTTGATCCGAAAAACAGCCTTCTTGGCGGCCTCCGCGTTGGGCGAAGCCATCAGCCGGAACCATCCTCCAGCGGTGCGGCGGTTGATGATGATGCTCTCCACGGCAAAGGGATTCAGTCTCGTGTTATAGCCCCAATTCACCGTGCGCAGCACGCGGTAGCCGCACGTTTTGGCGGCATTGACCACCGCGGCATCGTAGATTCCTCCGGGCGGCGCAAACAAGCTCCATTGTCCCAACCCGTTCTCGCACAGGCGCCGGTGCGATTCTGTTAGTTGGTTCAGTAGCTGCTCCTCCGGCAAGCCGGCAAGCGGCTTGTGCTGGTGCGCGTGGCTTTCTATCGCGTGACCGCGGGCCTGGAGTTCCCGGCACTGCTCCAAAGTGAGATAGCCTTCTGCACCCCAACGAGCCGTGTTCACAAAAAAGACGCCGCGTACACCGTGCCGCTCCAGTATCGGCGCGGCGGTAAAAAAGTGATCCGCCGTGCCGTCATCGAAGGTCACCAGGAACCCCGTGCGCGCGCTGCTAAGCTCGCGCTCTTCATTTTGAAGGTCCGCCGGGGTTGCGGCCCCGCCCCAGATTTGCCGTGCTAACTGCAGATGAGCCTCGAGTTCGCCGGCACTCACGTCGAAGAATCCCTTTATGTCTCCGGGAGTCTTCACAATGCGGTGATAGGTCAAAACAAGCAGCATCGTCGCTCTTTTCCCACGGAGCCGGAATTTCCATCCTGCTTTCCTGGCGATGACAGTATACGTCGGTGGCCGCGGCGCGATCTTTTTCTGCATTTTTTTCAGAGCCAGGGAGCCGGATGCGTTCGGCAAATCCGCTCCTCGATAAGCGCATTGGCGTTTTGCATAAAGCGAGCAACGTCCGGGCTGAAATCACAGGTTCCTAAAGCGTGACTCGCCAAGAATCGCAACACCTCAGCCGAGGCGGTAGCGAAAGGGCGCACATAGCGCATGAATCTGCACGGTCGCAGCGACAGACAGCGGAATCAAGCGAGGTTTGTGAACATTCCTTTGGCAAAGGGCCTCGCAGCCAGTGCGCAGATTGTATCCCGGTGAGATGTGATGTATATCACAGATTGCAGCCATCGCCGGTTCGATACTTTAGACCGTACTCAGGAGGTCAGTCCGTGAATAGTTTCTTTGCGCGCATCTTCGGTCTCACCCTGTTCGTTTTTCTCGTTTTCGCTATTGCCGTCCAACCCGCCATTGCTCAGCAGGATCAAGCCAAGCATATATTCCATCGGCTGATTCCAGCAGGGGATACCTGTGCCAGCTGCCACAAGGTGATTTATGACCAATGGAAAACCAGCCCGCATGAGGCCAACGGTGTCGAATGCACCGTGTGCCATGGCGAGACAACAGCAAAGGACTTCGCAGGCACGCCGGCGTTAAGCACATGCGACAACTGTCACGGCGATCAGGTGGCACAACTGAAGTCTGATCCATTCATGAAAGGCAGGACGTGTGTGAACTGTCATCAAGCACACACCTTCGTGGAGCACAAGAAGGCGGCCCCGGCAGGCAAGTGATAACAATTTCCAGGCGTGGCATTCTCGAACTTCTGGCCGGTGCATCCGCACTCACCGCCCGGAAAACGTGTCATCGAAGGCCAAGGGAATGTAAGACCGGTTGCCCTGAAAACCAGCGATTCTGTTTGGGTAAACGCTGAACCATGCAGTCGCGCAGTTCACTCATTGGTGTGAATGTCACCAGTAATCCTTCCTCTACAATGCCTCTTTGAGTTTCCGCCGATATTGTTTAAAGGCCTTGCGGCCCGTATGAGTGAGATGCAGCAACGTCTGCGGCACCTTTCCACGATAGGTCTTCGTCACCTCGACGTAACCAGCCTCCTCCAGTCGCGAGAGATGGCTAGACAGCGTGCCCTTGTTCATCCCCGTCTCGTGTTGCAGATAAAGGAAGTCGGCCCGGTCGACAGCGAACAAGAGCGCAACAATCATGAGCCGCCCCGGTTCGTGAATCACTCGATCGATCTCAGTGATCGTCTGAATTTGCCGGTTCATTGGCCTCCTTTGCCGGAGCTTGTGTATGGCGAAGATAGAGCCAAAAACTGATAGCGCCCGAAATCAATAACAGCGTGCCGTACAGCATGAGCCAAAGCAGAAATGCCCCAACGCTACTGGCTGAAAACCAGGCGGGCAACGATGAACCGCCGGACAGAGCGGCAGTCAGATCTTCAGGAAGTAAAGCAATCAGCAGCGAGCCGATCACCTGCGCCAAGACCACTACCCATTTCCATCGAAAAAGTGCATTCACACCACCTGACCAGGCGATACCGAAGGCGTAGCCCGCTGCAAATAAAAGGCCGATGAAAAAGACAGGCATCGCAATGTGCCTGTGCGAATGGGCGGCAAGAACCAAACCCGCGACAGACAGCGCTGACACGACGGATGCAATGATCGCCGTCCAAATTCTGTTGCATGTTCGGTATGCGACGAATCCGGTGCGAGGATAGGTGATGTGGTTCTTGATTGCCTTGATCCCGAAGTGGATCATCGCGATCGTTAATCCAACCCAAATGAACAGCACATACATCTGGTTGCAAAGGGAGTCCTTAGGCGTGTGTAGCTGCAACCAGATGATCAGCGCGTAACCTAGGCACATGAAGCCCATCCCCAACTCGCCAGTGCCGTCGATGTTGTTGTAAGAAGTGGGCCGTCTCAAGAGGTTTCCGATTTGGTCCATTTTCGCTCCTTTATGATCGTCAAAGGCAAGCCATCGAAGTATTGCCGATTTGGGTGTTTAGGGCCGTCGTTGCCTATGCATACTAGTTTGTATCACCAACCAGAAGTTGTCAAGAGACGAATTTAAGAAATTGCAGAACACGGCAAATCAAACAATCAAGGACTATCGCGATGCGACCTCAGGCACTCACGATGCCTACAAGAAGAACTCGGGAATTCGCTCTTCAAGCGCCATACATTCCGGAATAGTTCGAGCCAATTACAAATTAAGTCGTTCATATACAAAGACTTAATGCGTTCTGCGTCCGATGCATAATCGTGCCCAAGGCAAAATACGGCCCTTCTTTCGAGGGGCCGCATTCAGCATTGACTGTTAAGTCCGCGCCGAGAAGTTACTTCACGGGCGAAACGGGCTTCTTGGCCGCCGGCGGAACAGGTTTCTTGGCCGCGCTTCCCGATGCCTTCGTGCCGGTCGCCGTTGTCTTGTTGCCGATAAGAGTCAGCGCATCGGCAGCGTTGAATGGATACAAGCGCACAGATTGCTGGCCCGTGGTGCTCAGGGTGACGTCTACACGGCGGTTCTGAGCCCAGACAATCACGCCCAGGTCGTGGAGAACCTTCCCCCGCTCCGCAGTGCTCAGGTCAGGATTCTGTTCGACCAGCTCTTTTACCTGGGCCGCGGTGAGGTTTTCCCCCTTGCCGAGGCCGCGCGTTTCAATCTTGCTTTCCGGAACACCCTGTTCAACCAGGAACGATTTTGTGCGAGCGACACGGCGTTCGGAAAGCGCCTGATTGAATTCGACGGATCCGCGAACATCCGCATGTCCGGTCAGGATCAGATGGGCTTCCGGTTTGTATTCGAGATACTTCTTGAAGTCCAATGCCAGGGTGGTCAGAGTTCCCTGCTGGCTGGCCACCAGCCCTCCCTTGGGATTCCCGGTCCGGGGTATATTGGTGGGGAAAAAGACGCTGCGCAGCGCCAGGCGAGTCTCCAGCTGCTTGACCTCCGGGGGTTCGGCCGGAGCCTTATATGGCTCCAGGATGGTCACGCTGGTGCTGGCCGTGGCTGTTTGCCCCTTGTCGTCGCTCACGTTGCAGGTGATAGCCGCCGTGCCGGATGGCGCTCCGGTTGAATTAAAGACCGCGCTCGCGCCGTTGCCCGCAACCGTGCCCACCGTAGCTGAGTAGCTGTAAGTCAACGGGCGATTCTGCGGGCTCATTCCGGAAGCGGTAATCGCGCTGGTCTCGCCCGGCTTGATGGTGCCGGGGTTGGCCGAGCATTGGATAGTCGGTGGATCGAAGGCCTTCACCGTAAAGCTGGCAGTGGCGCTGGCAGACTCCCCGGCTTTGAGGCCCTCCTTGCCCGGTTTGCCTTCCTTCACGCCGCAATTCACCGTGTAGTTGCCCGGCGCAAGCGCAGCCGTGGCCACAGTGGCCGTCGTCCCGCTGCCCGACACGCCGCTGCCGCTCCACGTATACACCGCGTGCAGCTTGGGATCCAGGCCGTCCGCCGTCGCCGTCACCGTGACCGGATCGCCGGCATAGATCGATGCCGGACTCGCCGCGCACGCCAGGGTCACCGGCGGAGGCGCCGCTGCCGCTATATGCCAGATAACGCCGGCCGACAGCCGCATATCGTTCTGCGTATTGGCGGCGGCGTTGGGCAGAAGTGTCCGCACGTAGTCGGCTTCCAGCAGGCGCAGGCCGAAGTTCTTGTTGAGGTAATAGTTCACGCCGCCGCCCGCCTGCAGGGCAAAGGAGCGGGCGCTGGTCACCGCACCTTCGGTGGACGGATAGACACCGTCAAAGCCACGTGTGCCGCCGAAGAGGCCCTGCCCAAAGACCTGCAACCGCCGGTTGTCCGCGGCGCCTGCATGGCCCTGCCAGGCCGTCCATGTGTAGCGCGGGCCGGCCAGGTATGAAATCTTCTTCACATCCACACTCGGCTCGACGTTGGCAGCCGAGCCGCCGTTCAAGGCCGCGACAACGCCCCAGCCTTTCCAAAAGTTGAAGGAAGCGTCCACACCTTCGCCCTTGAGCCAGAAGGTGTTCTGGCCCGGCACCACCTGCGAGTGTTCCGCCGCAAAGGTTACGGCCAGATCGGTGGAGAACGGCGGCGGCTGAAACGCCTTCGGAGCCTGCGCCCAGGCCGTTAGTCCAGAAACCATGCATATGCCCGCAAGGAGCACTCTTCCGCAAATCATATTACGCATCTGAATTTCTCCTTGTTACTCGACAGTGATGGTGATGGTGGCTGAATGCGACAACGCGCCCGAAGTTCCGGTCACGGTCACCGTATACGACTCTTGTTTCTGGCCAAAGTAGCCGATGGTGGCGCCGCAGCCGCTCATTCCGGCCATGGCCGCCAGGCTGGCCGCGAGCAACAGCAGACCCGGCAGCAGGCGGCTAAAGCGCTTGCCGGCCTTGCGCAGCCTGCCGGCAAAAGGCAGCAGCAGCAGCGCCAGTGAAAGCGGCGCTGTTCCGCGAAGCAGTTTGCCGGTGGATGTGGAAGCCTGCAAGCCCTGCGGCAGGATGACGGTCAGCGTAACGTTCGTTGCGCCGGCCCCTGCCTGCAGTGTCGGAGGCGAGAAGCTGTAATTAGCCCCCGTGGGAAGGCCGCTGAGCGAAAAAGTAATATTCGCGGGGAAGGTGGCTCCGCTGGGCGGCGCGACATTGAAGGTGAAGGTCACCGTGCTGCCCGGCGTCACCGTAGCTGTTGCCGCGGTGTTGACCAGGTTAACAGTGAAGTCCTCGACAAACTCCGTGACCGGGGCGCTGGTGCCGCTGAGGAAGCTGTCATCGCCTGCGTAGCTCACCGTGATCGAGTGCGAACCGGCGGTAAGCGTCGAGATGACCAGTGAGGCCACGCCGCTCGTCAGTGTGCCCGTGCCCAGCGTGGCAGTTCCGTCGAAGAAGGTCACGGTTCCAGTGGGTGTGCCCGTGCCAATGGTGGAGGAGACCGTAGCCGTCAGCGTGATCTGGTTGTCGAGGAAACTGGTGGGAGTGTTGACCGAGGCCACGACTGAAGGCTGCGACTTGGCCACCACGTTGAAGGGCGAGCTAACCGTGATGAGGTCTAGCGGAGGCTCGTCGGGCGTAAGATTCATAGGCAGCGTCGCGGTGATGGTTTCGCCGGTAGTTGCCGAGGCAAGGGTTATATCGGCGAAGGATGCCGTTCCTTTGACAAGGCTGGAGGAGACCGTTCCGCCCAGGGCGACCGTGCTTCCGGTGACGCCGACCGTGCCGCCCGCGATGGTGGGGTTGCCGCTCTCGGTCAGCGTGACGGCGGGAGCGGGTGAGATCGCCAGATTCGTATACACCGTATCGGGAGGCTCGCTCGTGAAGGCCAGCGCGTAATTGGTCTGCACCGAGCCATCGTCGAGGCAGGTAATCAAAGTCATGACATTGTTTTCGGGGGTTGAATAATTGCCGTTGGTGCTGGGATAGCCGCGCTGGTCGGTCGGGAACTGCTGCTGATAATCAGCCCAGGGCTCTCCTGGATCTCCCCAGCAGATCGCCGAGCTGCCCGGCTGCGGCAGCATCGTTGGCGTTGTGCCGCCGTAATTGCCCAGCGGCATCAACATCGGATCGGAAGTGGTCTCATACGGGTCCGTGCAATTTGTACAGTCATCTTCCAACGGAGTTTTTTCATTGCCCAGGTTGTTGAAGAAGACGTTGTCCTCCACGTCGATGCTAACGGATATCGGTAATTCTGTTGAAGCATTCTTGCCAGCCATGGACCGCATCTGGGCGCGCGCAGCCATAACCGTGGAGCGGGGCACATCTATAGGTGTTACCGACCCCGACTCACCGTCGTAGATGGCGCCGGTGTTGCCGGAGAAGATATTGTCGTAGACCGACAGCCAGGAATCGAGCACCGAGAGACCGCCGCTGTTCAACTGCGTCGAAGTGTTGTCGACAAAGGTGTTGCCCTGAATCAGATTGCCGATCATCAGGAAGCCTACTGAATTCGGCTTGGCGGCGGACCGCGTCGGCCGGCTTACGGGGCTGGCTAACGGTCCTCCGAAGGGGCCGTAGTCGGCCTCATCGTCGATGGCGCCGCCGATATCCGAGGAGTTGTTGTAGAAGGTGCTCTCGGTAACTTCCATCTCGCCGAGGTTGAAGATTGCGCCGCCCGAGTCGATCACGCCGGTGGTACCGGAAAACGCGCTGTTGTTGGTGAAGGTGCAGCCGGTCACGGTGAGTTCGCCAATATTCCAGATGGCGCCGCCGCTGAAGCCATTCACGTCGTAGGGCACAATCGTTTCAGTCTGCGGGTGAGCATTGGCCTGGGCGCGAGTGTGAGAATTGGCGCGCGCCCGGCTGGACAGGTGTCTGGAATGGACCGCTTCGCAATCTGGACAATCCGGATCGTAGGTCGCCTGATTGCTGTTGAAGACGACGTTGCTTACCGTCAGATCGCCAGGCTCATCGTACCAATCGACCCAGATCGCGCCGCCGCCGTCCGGCGCAAGGCCGTGAGCGATGGTCATGCCGGAGATGGTCACCGGCGCGCCGCTATTGCCGATATAGAAGATATCGTCGATGTTGGGATCATTGCTGCCGTCGACGGTGAGAATATTCGCCCCTGGACCGATGATGTTAATCGTGCCTGCCGGCGCCAGATAGTCTCCGGTCAGGAAGATGGTGTTTTGCGCGGCGGTGTTGCCGGCCTTGAAGACCGTGGTATCGAAGAGAATCTGTGCGGCGCCAACATTGTTGGCCGCGGCCACCGCATCGCGCAGAGTGCATGCCTTATCCGTCGTATTGGTGGTGGCCGTATTACTCAGCAATGTGCAATTTCCCGGGCTCGTCGACGGATTGAAGGTTGCGTCGTCGTCTGCGTTGGTGTTGACGATAAAGGTCGGCATCGGAGAGAAGACCGGCTGGACATCGATTGGCACGGGAGTTGAACTGCTGATCTGAGCACTGTAGTAGTTCGTCTGCTGCGCCGGATTCAGCGCACTGCCGTTTATCTGCCAATTCGAGGTGTAATAGCCGGCAGCCGGGCTGGCTATGAGTTCAACCGAATTGCCCGGAAGCAGATATACCGGCGAAGCTGTGCCGGTAGCTGCTCTGACCGTGCCCTGGGCCGCATTCGGGGACTCGAAGGTGACCGCGTACTCTAACTGGAAGCTCGCGGTCACGTTATCATCGCTGGAAGGAACATTATAGTTAATGCTGAGTATGCTCGATGTATCCAATGCACTATGATAGGTCCATAGTGTGAAGGCATTCACTTCGCCCGGCACCGTCTTGCCGCCGCTGGTCGCCGGCTGCGGAGAGGTAGTCACCAGCGTGTGCGTGTCGCCCGGGTTCCAGTTGAAGACTTGCTGCGTGGTATACGCCGTTCCGTCCACGGAGAAGCTCAGCCCGGCCGGACTGGTGGTGACGGTGATCGCAACCGTACCTTGCGCGCCGGCCGGGGAGGCGCACAGCCAGAGCATCAGCATCGCCACGCAACCCAGAAGGGCTCGTGCTATGCTCCTCATTCTTTTGGCGTTTCTGTTTGCGCTCGGCTGAGCGGTGAAGGCGTCGATGGTGGCGCGGGCTATCCTGCGATTCTCGAACATCGTGGTCATCCTCATCTCAAAAACATTTTGTGATTATGTCGCTGAATCTGTGCACTGCTTTCCTGAGTGCGTTGCAGGTAAGCCGCGAAGGTATTACAAAAAAACCAAATCCGCTGGTGGTAATGAAGCGGAGGAGACTTGCCGGCTGGCAAGCAAATCGCGGGTGTACCGGCCGTTCATCTCTGAAAAACGGTGCAATAAAAGTTCATACGAAGTATACACAAGAAATTTGTCCTGTAAATAAAATTTTGCGCGGAACAGAGATCGACAGGCAAGACTTGAAACCTCATAGGGCCTGAATGCGCCGTCGGATTCTGGCTCTGCTGGGCCAAACCAGCGGCGCCCGCCAACATCCATGCGCCCACAAGCCACCTTTCCGCGATTCGATACACGCATCTCACCTTCTCCTTTTTACTCAACCGTCAAGGTGATGTTGGAGGTGTGCGACAGCGCGCCGGAGGCCCCGGTTACGGTCACCGTGTAGGTGTGTTGCGTCTGGCCAAAGAAGCCGATGGTGGCGCCGCAGCCGCTCATTCCGGCCATGGCCGCCAGGCCCGCGAGCAACAGCAGAACCGGCAGCAGGCGGCTGAAGCGCTTGCCGGCCTTGCGCAGCCTTCCGGCAAAAGGCAGCAGCAGGAACGCCAGAAAGAACGGGGAAAGCCGCGCGGCCAGATTGCCGCCCGCTCCCGGTTCGGCTTGCACAGCCGACAACGAGCCTGGCGTCTGGATGGTCAGCGTCACCGTAGTGGCACACGTGCCGCTGGTGCAGGGACCGACGCTGGACGGCGAGAAGCTGTAAGTGGCGCCGTCAGGCAACCCGCCGGCCGTGAAGGTGATCACCCCCGGGAAGGTGGTGGCCGGGCTCAACGGGCTGACGGTAAAGGTGTACTGGATAGACTGCCCCGGAGTGACCGTCAGCACGGGGTTCGACATCACAAAGTCGAAGTCCACCAAGGATTCGGCATACCCGGTGCTGGCGGTGTTGAACTGCGGCAAAATGTTTGATTCGCCGCTAAAGTTTGAATCGCCGCTATAGGACGCGGCGATGATGTTCGACCCCACGGCCAGCGCAGAGGTGGGGCCGTTGATGGTGCAGGTCGCCACGCCGCTGGTCAGTGTTACGCCCACGCAGCTCGTCACCACCACGCCATTGTCGTAGAAGGTCACCGTGCCGGTGGGTACGCCCACCGTCGCAGTTACCGCCGTCGTGAAGGTGATGGGGGTCTGCGCGAAGACCGGATTAGTGCCGCTGGTCAACGTGATCGCGACGGCCGGCGTAGCCTTGGAGATACTGTCAGTGACCGTTCCGCTGGTGTTGGCGTAGTTGCCGGTTGAATCAGTAAAGCTCCAACTATCGCTCGCGTACGTTCCGGCGCTGGTGTGGGTAGTGCCGCTCAGCGTGAGGCCGGCGCTCAGGTTAGCGCCATTCACGCCGGTGGCCGTGCCCGTGGCCGTGTGTGAAGTGCCGTCGTAGGTCACGGTGTAAGGCGTCACGCTGATGGTGGCGCTGGCCTGATTGATGGTCAGCGAGACGAGCTGGCTGCCGGTGTATGGTCCGGTTCCCGTGCTGCTGTCTGTGGCGTTGATGGTGAAGGTGTATGCGGTAGCTCTGGCCTGGGAGGGCGTTCCCGTGATCGCGCCGGAGCTGCTCATGCTCAGCCCGGGAGGTAGGGATGAGCCGCCGGCGAGTGCGTAGGTGTAAGGCGCGATTCCGCCGCTGGCAGAGACGCTCTGGCTGTAGCTTGTCCTATAGATACCGGAGGTCAACGTCGCGGGCGAGAGCGTGATCACCGGCGGATTCACCGTCAGCAAGTACAACTGGTTGCTGCTGCCGCCGAGACTGTCGCTGGCGGTGACAGTGACGTTATACGGTGAGGCTGTGTCGGATTTTGGTGTTCCGGTAATTGTGCCAGTTGATGCGTTCATGCTCATTCCGAGAGGCAGGCCGGCTGCCGAATAGGTATAAGGAGCAGTTCCGCCGCTGGCCGTGATCTGCTGGCTATAAGTGACTCCGATCTGCGCGGCAGGCAGCGTGGTGGGCGAAAGGGTGATGCTGATGACGTTGAAGTTCGTGCTCTTGGCTGTAATGGTGTAAGGTCCAACCGCTGTCGAGGCCGTCAGGAAGTCGTTCATCAGCGAGGTCGCCGTGGGGACCGACAGCCCGGCGAAGGTTGCCAGGCCCGTCGATCCCGTAGTATATGGGTTCGCCGCTCCTGCCAGCGTGCCGCTGTTGAGCGTTACCGAGATCGGCGCGCCGGGAAGGTTGATGATATTTCCGTTGTCGTACAACTGCACCGCCGAAGTGGGCGTAAGCGTCACGCCTGCCTGCTGCGTAGCCGATGGCGACTGAGCGAAGGCCAGCGAATAGGCCGTCTGCACCGCGCCCGCATCCACGCAGCTGCCGCCATAGGCAGATATCGGGCGCGGATTGCCGCGCTGGTCGGTGGTTGGTATCGTTATTGGGACGCCAGACACGTTGTTGTTGGCGGGTGTTAGAGTTCCGGAGCAAATAGCCGCGCTGCCCGGCAAGGGCATCATAGTCTTGGTCGGCCCGCCGTAGTAGACCAGTGGGGCAAGGTTGGCACTACCCGCAGTCACGTTGCCGCCGTTGTCGGTGTAGGAGCCTTGAATCGCATCAGGAATAAGATTATTAGTCATTGTTATTTGTAATGGGTTCCCCTCGATGAATATGCCGGCACTGGAGGGGTTGACTTGTGCTGTGTTGCCGCTAAAGGTGCTGTTGGTTAATATCATTCCTGCATAATCGTTCATAATGCCGCCACCGCCTCTGCTGTCGGGACCAATCGCTGTATTACCGCTGAAGGTGCTGTTGGTCACCGTCATCGCGTCATCGTTCTCGATTGCGCCGCCAACACCAGCGGTATTTCCACTAAACGTGCTGTTAGTCACCGTCAGTATGAATCGGTTTTGGATACCGCCACCGAAATCACCTGCATTGTTGCCACTGAAGGTGCAATTGGTTACAGTCAGTGTGCCCGCATTGAAAATGCCGCCACCGCCACTGCCGGTATTGCCGCCAATAATCGTCAATCCGGAGATGGAGACAGTGATCAAATTCTTCACATTGAAGACTCCAACCGTTTTTCCGCCGTCGATGCTGAGCAGATTCGCGCCCGGTCCCGTGATGTTCATGTTCTTGCTGATGGTTAGCGTGCCGCCTGTAGTCACGTTGTAAGTTCCTGCATTGCCCACGGCCGGGGTGATGGTCGTATTGCAAGTGCTGCCGGTGTATGCGGTACAGAGCGTGGCAACAAAAGTAATGGTGGGCATCAGCGATGTGGTCAGCGGCGTCACGGTTGTCTGTGCAACCGCGGAGGCCGCCGCGATGGCGTCGCGCAGGTTGCAATCGTTGTCCAGCGTGGCTCCGTTCAGATTTTGATTGCTACAGTTGCCTGGCACGCCGGTTACGTCATCCACAAGGGAGGTCACGATGTAGTGGGGCATCGCCGTGTTGGTCAGGCTGAAGTTGACCGAAGGCAGGCCGGTCACGGCTGCTGAGACGGAGTAGGAGCCAGCCGTTCCGTTCGCAGTGAGAGTTCCTGATGAAGCCACGCCGCTGCCGTTGGTGATCACCGTGATGGTATTGGTGCTGTTGGAGAAAGTTGCGCTGGCGCCTCTGGAAGGCGCGGTGAAGGTCACCGTCGCACCGGAGTAGGGATTGCTGTACTGGTCGAGAACGGTCGCCTGCAACGACGCGCCAAAGGCCATGGTTATATACGCCGATTGCGGCGAGCCGCTATTTGTTGTCAGCGATGCCGGAGCGGGGGCTATATACGTAAACTGATCGGCGGCGCTGGTCGTGCTGGTGCCACCTGGGGATGTCACCGTCACATCTACTACACCCGCAACCCCCGCGGGCGAGGTCGCGGTGATCTGCGTTGCAGAGTTGACGGTAAAGCCGGTAGCAACTGTAGTGCCAAATTTCACCGCCGTTGCGCTGGTAAATTTGGTTCCGGTGACGGTGACCATCGTCCCTCCGGCGGGAAGCCCGAAACTGGGGCTAACACTCGTGACCGTGGGGGCTAGAGAAGTCACATCGAAGGTGTTGCTGGTTACCGTCGTTCCGGTTGCGGCCAGCGAACCGGCGACGGAGAAGGTATACGTTCCGGTGGTATTCACCTTCAGGCCGCTGAAGTCCGCCATGCCGCCGGCATTCGTCGTCTCCGTCAGGGCGCCGCCAATCATGAAAGCGGCTCCGCTGAAGGTCAGCGTCACCGGCACTCCGCTCACATAGTCGGTTGCGCTGGTGTTGGAGTTGGTCTCGACCAAGGTGACCTGGGGATCAGTGGCGAGGAACTCGTTCACTATGGAGGTTGTCGGCTGTTGAGAGAAGGTGATCGACGTATAGTTTGTCTGCACTGCGCCGATGTCCACCTTACCGCCAGTCAGTCGAGGAAAACCGCGCTGGTCGGTGGTCAGGCCCAGTGGCACTTCGGCCACACTGCCGCCCTGGATGGTCACGCTGCCCGGTCCCGGCATCATGGTCTGCGTGGTCGCCGTGGACGGAGTGAACGCCAGCGAACCCAGCGCGATGTTGTACGCGCCGGAGGCCGAGGTGTGGGCCACGGTGTCGATCAGGTCGTACTGGTCGGTGACGGGCACCGTGCAGCCGGCCGTAACGGCAGCAGGAGTGCAGGCTTCCAGATCGTCGCTGCCGTTCGACGCATTGCCGGCTATGATGCTGTTGGTCACCGTGACCAGGCCGTTGCCGTCGCTGCCGTCGTTATAGACGTCGATGCCGCCGCCGCCACCGAAGGGCGGTGCGGGTGTGGCAGTGGGAAAGTCGTCATTCCAGGCGGTATTCCCGGAGATGGTACTGTCGGTTACCTGGAGTACGGCATTCTTGCCTGTATTGTAGATGCCGCCGCCGTCGCTGGCGGTATTGCCGGTAAGGGTGCTGTTGATTAATTGAAGCGGGCCGCCGTTACAGATGCCGCCGCCGTCGCCTCCGCCGCTGGGTGCTGTGTTGCCGGAGATGGTGCTGTCCATCACCAGCATTTCGCTGAAGTTGCTGTTGAGGATGCCCGCGCCATCGGCAGCGCTGTTGCCGCTGACGGTGCTGCCGGTTATCAGGATCTTGCCCGGGCTGTCGTTGTAGATGCCGCCGCCGCTGCCGGAACCGGCTGTGCCGCTACCCGAGATTACGCTGTTGACCACCGACAGCGCGCCGTCGTTATAGATGGCGCCGCCTTCCTGGGCCGCCGGATCGGCCACGCCGTTGGTCAGCGTAAGGCCTGAGACATTCACCTCCGCACTGGTATGCGGAAAGGAATACGGACTGGAAATCATGTACAAGATCGAGTTAGTGACGCCACTGCCGCTGCTGCCGTTGCCGTCCACCGTCAACAAACTCGCTCCCGGTCCCTGGATATTTAATGCAGAGTTGATCGTATCGAGCGAACTGCCCAGGGTAATTGTCTTTTGTACGGTTCCGAAGACGGACGAATCGAAGATTATGTCGCCGTCATTCCTCGAGTTATTCGCGGCCGTGCCGGTATCGTTCATGGCCACATGGATGGCGTCGCGCAGCGTGCAGATGCCGCCGCCGCCGGTGCAGGAGGTGAGTGTGCCGGTCGCGGTGTCGGCGGTGGAGTTCACGGTCAGGTACATGGACTGCACCGCGCCCTGATCGAGCTTGCCGGCGGAGCAATCCCCGGAGGGTAAGGAAAAAAGGCGCTGATCTCCAAAGGCTGAATTGATGAAGGCGGTGCTGCCGGCGCAGATTGCCGAACTGCCGGGCAGCGGCATCATGGTCTGCGTGGGGCCGCCATTCCACTGCAGCGGACCCAGTGCCGGAGCAGTACCGCCGCTGATGCCGCCGATATAGCCATAGTTGTTGGCAAAGGAAAAGGCTGCCGATGGCGCTGTAGCGCAACTCGCGCAATCGTTATTTGTGTTGCCGGTCAATATGCTGTTGTCCAACTTCACCGTGGTGGGATTTGCATTCGATCCACTCTCGACATGAAGTCCGCCGTCAGTGTTGGCGGAGTTGCCCGAGACCGTAATGTTGGTGAGCGTGGCCGTGGAGCCGGCGTCAATATAGATGGCGCCGCCGCTGGTAAGAGGTGATGAATTTCCGGTAAAGGTACTGTTGGTTACATATAACGTGGTGCTTGGAGCGTTATAGATGCCGCCGCCAGCACCAACATTGGAGGTGGAGTTACCGGAGATGGTGCTGTAATTTACTTCCAGGTAGCCGTAATTTGCAATGCCGCCGCCATAGCGGGCATAACTTCCAGAGATAGTGCATAAAAACAGTTCCAGTATTCCACTGGAGCCAACATAGATGCCGCCGCCGTTGGCTGAGTTATAGCCATTGGCGATAACCAGCCCGTAAATGGCGACGTGCCCGGAAGTGATGGTGAAAACCGGATAGAGGTTATTGCCGGAGACGGTCAGCAGATTCATTCCATAGGGTCCTTCGAGATAATCAGTTGTAAACCCCGGCCCCATGAAAATCATATCCGCGGTGATGGCGGGCAGCGGGCTGGTCAGCGTAATGGTTCCCACCAGGTTGAGTAAATAGATGTAGTCTCCGCTATCGCTGTTGGCCGCTGTGATGGCGTCGCGCAGCGAGCAAATCGTGGGCGTGCAGGAGCCGTCATTTGAATCGGCCAGCGTGTTGACCGTCCATATGGCGCTTTGCCCGGCACAGGTCGGCGCCGCAAAGAGGCACAGGGCGGCCAGCGCCGTACAAATCGGCCGCATAGTCTTCCGCCAGCCATTGCGCGGAGCGGAAGCTGGTACGATTCTGCCGGGGCTGGTCATCAAGATTTGGCAGGTTGCGGTTGCGAGGTAGCTGGCGTCAATCCTTCTGCTCTCAAACATGGTGGTCATCCTCGTCTCGAACTTCACTTTGTAATGCCGGCCCTGGACCGGAAACGGCTTTCCCATAACCGGCGGGAAGTAGCCCGGCATCACGGTTGCAACAATCACCTGAGGGGAGCGGGTGAGTACAGTGAAATGGCGTAGTCTTGCGTGAAACCATACATCTTGCTCGGCCCGGCCTCACTGTCCGGGAAGACATGCCTATCGATAGCTGATAGAATTGCGCCTATTCAAACACGCTGCTAAGCGCAGTGTCAAGAACGGAATATCAACGTTTGTTTTGATCAGACACTCGGAATATTGCCTGGAGTACGCGATCGAAGTTGCCGGGTGAGGCAGATCACATCAATAGCCAGATAAAATGTGCAGCCAATCTATACTCAATCATTTCTTGAATGATCCGGAATGGAATTCGTCCGCAAAATATTGCAGGAATAGCTCTGACCTTGTTGATGCCTCGCGTAAAGACGCGATTGTCTGACACAACATGCACCCGATGAAAACAGCCTCTCGTCTGCGAGAGGCTAATATGCTTGCAGCTTGTTGTTTTTATGATATTTTGTATGGAGCCGAAGATCGGACTCGAACCGATGACCTGCTGATTACGAATCAGCTGCTCTACCAACTGAGCTACTTCGGCTTCTATTCAGATTGTACCGTTGCGCTCGCCTTCGGTAAAGTACTGCGTGCAAAGGTTCTTTACGGCCCCTTCCGGCGACCCTCCCCGTCCAGGCTTACGCGGCGGCTGGCGCTTGCAATTCAAACTGGATCGTAGGCGTATGAAGCAGCGTGTTGTGAATCAGGCAGTGGTGAAAGGCCTGCTCCACGCCCATCCGGTCAGTCGCGCTCAGCGCCAACGGGATCTTGACCTCGATCCTGAAGTTGTCCAGTCGCGCCGGTGGCCCGGCCTTGGCCGCCGTCACGCGCACCTCGACTCCCTCGCGCGGCAACCTCAAATTTCACATCTCCCAGCAGCTTTACATTCACTTCCATCGTCGGTTCCTCTCCACATCTTCTATTGACATTTTACTTCTAGCCAATATGCATCCCCTGCGTCAGGCTCATGCACGCATTACAATCATACCCGTGAGCAACTCCTTTGAAATCGGCCCGGTCCATGTGGGCGAGGGTCAGCTTTTCCTCATCGCCGGCCCCTGCGTCATCGAGTCCGAGGCCCACGCGCGCCGCATGGCCGAGGCCATTCAACGCATCACTGCGGACCTCGGCCTTCCCTTCATCTTCAAGGCCAGCTACGACAAGGCCAACCGCACCAGCGTGAAGAGCTTTCGCGGTCCCGGCTTGGTGGAGGGCACGCGCATTCTTGCCCGCCTGGCCAAAGACACCGGCCTGCCGGTGTTGACCGACGTGCATGAGCCCTCGCACTGCGCGGTGGCCGCCGAAGCCGTGGATGTGCTGCAGATTCCCGCCTTCCTCTGCCGCCAGACCGACCTCCTGGTGGCCGCGGGGCGGACCGGCCGGGCTGTAAATATTAAGAAAGGCCAGTTCGTCGCGCCGTGGGACATGACCCACCCGGTCGAGAAGGTTCGCTCCACCGGCAACGAGCGCGTCTTCCTCAGTGAGCGAGGTTCGAGTTTCGGCTACAACACGCTGGTGGTCGATTACCGCTCCTTGGCGGTGATGCGCATTCTCGCTCCGGTGGTCTTTGACGCCACGCATTCCGTGCAGCAGCCCTCGGCGGCTGGCGGGGTCAGCGGCGGCCAGCCGGAGTTCATCCCGCTTCTGGCGCGCGCCGCGGTCGCCGCCGGCATCGATGGATTATTTTTGGAAGTCCACGACGACCCCGCCAACGCCAAATCCGACGGCGCCAATGCTCTGGATTTGAAGCTGCTGAAGCCACTGCTGGAAAAACTGCTGGCGATACACCGGGCGGCGGAGTGAGTGAAGCAGGCAAGAGCATATGAACCCCACGAGAAAGTTTGTTTGCTTCACCAATCAACTGCTTGCGTTCTGGAAGCTGTGCCTATCTTATTGCAAGCGCGACTGGGAACTGTCTGATTATCCAGTTGTATTCCGCACACAGATACCCGGCCACGCTTCTGCTTATGACAATCCTCGATTCAAACTACGCCGGTATGTGGTTAGCATCGTGAATTGGCACATTACTGGATGCGGAGATACACGCGAGGAGGCATTACAAAAACTAAGCTGCACTTTTGAAGCAATCAAGACAAAAATGAAGGAAACAGAAAAACCTCTTCCCCGGCCCGGTACGAGGGTTCCTATCGAATTTGCTCCACAGAATAGGATCAATGCACACCAGGAACTTTCCGAGGATTTCATTCACCGAGTTCTGGAGCTGGAGTCGGCTTGGATTTCGGATGAGTCAAGCCTTTGGGATTTTCATGCAAATGAGAACAATGACATCTATTACGCGAAGATTAAGAAGATCTACGGCGTGGATGTCTCAGACATCAAATCTGCCCGACTATGCGAGATTTTTGACCGCATCATTGCGGCGCGCAAATCTATGTAGATTTATACCGCCCTTATCTCCAGAGTCTTTCCCAACGCCTTGAGCGCCAGCGCGATGCCGTCGATCTTCGTGGTGTGGTGGACGTCAATCAGCCGGGTCACCTCTTGCGGAGTCACCTTCAATCGCCGCGCCAGTCACATCCTGATAGTATTTTCCTATGATTTTTCAACAGATTCGCCTCTCTCTCCGCGCCGCGCTGCTGGCAAGCGCAGCCCTGCTTCTGGGCACGGCTTTCTCGCTTTCCGCCGCGCAAGCGCAGGCCGTCGCGCCGGCGCCGGTGCAAGCCTCCGCTTCCGCTGACCGCGCGCGCATTGAAGAGGTGCTGAAGGGGCTCAAACGCGGGCGCTCCCTGGGCCAGGTGGCGATCTCCCCGGACGGCAAGCGGCTGGCGTGGATTGAGTACGCTGCGGAAGGCGTGGAGATACGCGTGGCGCCGCTCGGCGAGCTGGCCAAGAGTGAGCGGGTGACAGCGGCAGCCAAGCCGGAGCAGCATTGCCAGGAGGGCCAGATCGCGTGGTCCCCGAATGCAAAATTGCTGGTATTCATCTCCGATTGCGCAAACCCGGGTCAGTCCGATCTTTATCTCGCGCGGCAGGGCAGCCCGGCACGGCGGTTGACGGAATTGAAAGGTTACATAGAGGCGCCGGCTTTTTCTCCGGATGGAAATGCCGTTGCGTTTCTCTATGTCGAAGGAGCTACACGCCCATCCGGCGCGCTGGCAGCCATGAAACCCCCGTCGGGCGTGATCGGCGAGGATGGCGTCGAAATTGAACGCGTGGCAGTCGTTCCCGTTTCCGTGGACAAACTGCCTCCTTCGGGGCAGATTGCGCCCGCATTCGCGACTCCCGCCCATCTGCACGTCTACGAATTTGACTGGCGGGCGGATTCAAAGGGCCTGGCATACATCGCCGCCGATCCACCGGGAGAGAACAACTGGTGGGTGGCAAAGCTCTACACGCAGGAGTTGAACGGTGAGCCCAAAGTGATCCTGGCCCCTGCCGAGATCCCCGGCCCGCTTCACGGCTTGCAGATTGCCGTGCCGCGCTGGTCGCCGGATGGCAACGAGATCGCCTTCATCGGCGGGCTGATGAGCGACCAGGGCGCGACGGGCGGCGATGTATGGATTGTCTCCGCCTCCGGTGGCCAGCCAGTCGATTTGACGCCGCGAAGGCCGAGTTCGCCGGCCTGGATCGAATGGGACGATAATACGAACCTCTTTGTGACCGAACTGGCGGGCTCGCAGAGCCAGCTTGTAGGGATTCATCTTGAGAACAATTCGGCGTCAGGCCAGCCAGCCGTAACGGCGACCAGCATGTACTTTCACATTTCGTCCACGATCGGCGATGGCCGGATGGAGATGAGCCTTTCTGGCACGGCCGACCACTCGTACTTCGTCTTCATCGCCAGCAGCTTCAGCCTTCCGCCCGAAGTTTTCTATGCACGTACGAAGCTGCCTCCCGAGGCTCATTCGGCAGACATTGCTCCGATCGGGGCGGTGAGCCGCATCAACGAAGGCATAGAGCCGGCGTGGGGAACTTCCGACTCGATTACCTGGAAAAGCGGCAAATTCGATGTGCAGGGCTGGCTGATGCTGCCCAAAGACTACGACCCGGCTAAAAAGTATCCGCTCATCGTCGAGGTGCATGGCGGGCCGGCCTTGGCGGCGATGCCGCATTGGGGCTCGGGCGCCTTGAGCGCGGAGGCTTACTCCGCCTTGGGTTACTTTGTACTGATGCCCAATCCACGCGGCAGCTTCGGCCAGGGAGAGGAGTTTACCCAGGCCAACCGCAAGGACTTCGGCTATGGCGATCTGCGCGACATTCTGGCCGGGGTGGACGCGGTCGAGGCTGCTTACCCGGTGGATCCCAACCGCATAGGCCTGACCGGCTGGAGCTACGGCGGCTTCATGGCCATGTTCGCCGTGACCCAGACGCAGCGCTTCCGGGCGGCGGTGGCCGGTGCGGGCATCTCCAACTGGCAGAGCTACTATGGCGAGAATTCCATTGACCAGTGGATGACGCCTTACTTCGGCGCCTCGGTCTACGACGATCCTAAGGTCTACGCTAAAAGCTCGGCCATCAACTTCATCAAGAACGTGACGACGCCGACGCTGGTGGTGGTGGGCGAACGGGATGGCGAGTGCCCGGCGCCCCAGTCCTACGAGTTCTGGCACGCGCTGAAAGCCCGGCATGTGCCTGCGCAACTCGTGGTGTATCCGAATGAAGGACATATGTTTTTCGACCCGGCCCACCGCCGGGACGTGATGGAGAGGGCCGCCGAGTGGTTCGCCCGCTACCTACCTCCCACGCCATAGCCCCAGGCCTGCTCCCCATTCGGGGCAGCCGGAGTCTATGGAAATGCAGGAGTGGGCGTCGCTTCGCCTGGCTGCCAGCCGGAGACCACCCCGCCCTGATACACTTTTCCTTGGAGATTCGTGAGCGTGTCTCGTCAACTAGCTGCATGGTGAGCATGGCGCCGGAAACCGGTCATTCGAACGGTTTTCCCCGGCGGCAGGCCAGGCACGGCGTATTGGCGGATCGCTCCATAAAGAGTTTTCCTGATTTTTTCCGATGATTTCGGGAGTGACCGTTCTGCGGCTCGATAAAGCGGAGCGGGGAGGATTCATGCGGCGGTTCTTGACGCTTGTTTGTATGTTATGCCTGGCCATTCCAGCCGGGATTTCGATCTCCGGCTGCACCCGCAACCCGGGCGCTAACTACTGCAATGGCCTGGGCTATGGGATGAAGATCACGGATGTGGACATGATCACGCTGCAGCCCGCGACCACGGGCATCTCTATGGCCTTCGGTCAGACGCGCCAGGTGACTACGCCTACGGCCGTGACCTGCAAGGGCGCTGCGGCCACTGTCCCTGCGTATACCTATGGCACCACCAACAATCGGTTGGTGGACATCTCGCCGGCCGGCAACATCTGCGCGGGCACATGGAACCGCAACTCGGGCGGCGGCATCGCCGACTACACCATCTGCAACCCCCCGAATCCTTTGCCCTCGACTGGCGGTCTGCCTTACGGCATAGCCTACATCTCGGCCTCCGCCCAGTCGGTGACCTCCAATCCGGTAGAGGTGTTTGTGCACGCCATGGTGACCTCCGTCAGCCTGGTCACGGAGTCGTCATCAACATCCATCAACACACAGCAGTGCTTCTCCCAGGGCTCTCAGGCCACCCTCGACGCGCAGGCTTGCTACGCGAACAGCAGCAATCAGCAGGTTCTGCTGTGCGCTCCGGCTTCTGTAACCAATAATTTTGCATGTCCGTTGCCTGCTGGCGTGACCCAGGTTCCTAACTGCACCTCGTCCATCGGCGCGCTCAGCTACTTGGTGAGCAATGCGCAAATCGCCTCTGTGACTACCAACACCTCCACAAACCAGGTGACCATCACGGCCCTGCAGCCAGGCTCCACTCCCATTACCGCTTCAGTGGCCGGCTCCGGTTCTTCGGCCGGCTACTTCTCCACCTGCCCGCCGGCTTCCATCTCCGTAACTCTGGCCAACGGCAGCACCGCGGGCACTATCACCCAGGGCGTGACGCAGAATCTGACCACCACCGCCAAGGATACCTACGGCAATCCTCTCACCGGCCTCAGCCTGGTCTACCAATCCACTGACCCGATCGATATTTCGACGGGCAGCTCCGGAGCCATTTCCACCAATTATCCCGGCGTGGCTTCGGTCTATGCCATATGTGAACCGCCCACTTGCAATTCATCTCCTATCAACGAGACCGGCGTCTTCGGAACAGGCCTGCCTGTTTCCTCCAACCCGGTCACCATCACCACCCCCGGCACGGCCAGCGATTATCTCTGGTTCGCGGCTCCTGGCCAGTCGCTGTACGTTGTCGCCCTCCAGTTGCTCACCGGCTCGGTCGGTTCCACGATACGGTTGCCTTACGTGCCCAACTCGATGGTGATGGATCGGATGGGCGTTGATCTTTACTTCGGTTCGTCCCACGAGTTGATGATTTTTAGCACCTCATCTAACTCAATCACCGTGCAGTCCACCAATGCTCCCGGCGTGGTATTGGCCGTAGCGCCGGATAACTCGCTGGTGCTGATCAATGACCAGGTGCGCCAGCTCTTCTACCTCTTCAGCACCGCCACCTCAAGCTCCTCGACCTTTGGCGGCATGGGTACGGCCGCGGCCTTTACACCCGACGCCAAGACGCTCTACATCGTCGACAGCGCGGCGGAGAACAACACGCCGGCGAGCGTGGCTGCGGGTATCACCGCCCACACCGACACGTTGTACGTCTATAACCAGGGTACCGGCTGGGTTACCTATGCGCTCCCGTGCTCCGTCTTCAACTCCATCACATGCCCCAACCCTTCAACAGGCGCAAAGAGCGTCGCAGTTACCATTCCCAGCGTGGGCGCGTTTTTCAGCGGCAGTAATACTATGGCTCACACCTGGTGCCCATCCGGCACGGTGGGCAACTATGCCGCCATGAGCTTATATCCGCAGGGGCCATCTCCGGACAATACGGTGGCTGCGCAGACCGATGTGCTGGCCTCTACCACCGATGGCAAACACATTCTGGGCGCTTCCACCTCCGGCAGCAGCATTACTTTGTCCGACATCGGGATTACCATACCCGCATTGAATTGCCTGCCTCCGGAATCGGACTCCAATTATCCGCTCCTGCTTGGGGATACGATCTCGCCGCTGGTCCTCCAAACCGCGTTGACCCAGCCGCCGCCCATCCCGGTCACCGCCGCCTCCGTCAACCAGGTGGTGGCCTCGCCGGCCTCCGACCTGGCCTTCATTACCTATACCCCGCCCGCAGCCGGAGCCGCCACCGGCGTCTCGCTGCCCTTCTACGTGCCCGGCAGCAGCGCCTTGAGTTTTGTCCCATTCAGTGGAAGCGCGGCCGCCAGCATTACCGCGCCCCTGGCCGGCGCTTTCACCCCGGACAACACGCTCTTCTTTGTCTCCACCGCGGGCGACAACATGATTCACTCCATAAGCGTTCCCTTGGTCACGACGACCCCGGCCAGCGCGGATACGCAGCAGATCAGCCCAAACCTTCCGGCCTGTACGCCCGGCACCGACCTCGGCTGCGTTTATTCGGGCCCAAACCCCGGAACCGCCATCGTTCCGGCCACCGTCGTCGTCATCAGGCCGCGCACTACTACTTAGCGCGCCGCATCCAGAAGCAAGCAGAAAGGCCGGCCGCGCGCCGGCCTTTCTGCTTGCCATTGATTCCACAAATGTCCCGTGCCCATCCATGCGACATATTTGTTTTTGTCGCAAGGGTGGGAAGCCACAACTCCCAATTCTCCGCGCCGAAGGCGGCTGCCGCACCGCAGGTGCCGCACGATAGAATCAAGAAATGATCAAGGGGATTTCCTTTCTTTGTCCCGCGGGCAGCCGGGCTGCTTATGACCGGCTGTCGAGCTTTTTTTCCGCGCTGGGGTTTGCGCCCGGCAAGGGATGGAACGAAGACAACAGCCGTGGCGCAGCCTTCCTTGCGCCGCTCGGCAATCTCGAATTCGTTGATGGCCAGTTTCCCTCCACCGCCGATGTGCTGGTCGAGGTGACCAATCTGGATGCCGTGCATCAGGCAGCTGAAGCCTGGCTGCGCGCGCTAGGGCCCCAAAACAACTCCGGTCCCGAGGCCGTCGCGCGACTCTCTCCCATCACGGAAACCCACTGGCGCTCGCGCCTCTTCACCGTTGAGCCCGAGCCCGGCTTCGCCTTCAGCTTCTGGGCGTGGACCGATCCCGTCAAGGGCAAGCCGGTGGCCGTCGAAGGCGATCTATCCGCTGCCGGCATGAAGTTTGCCGTCGTCGTTGCCCGTTGGAATGCGGTCATCACCGAGCGGCTGCTGGAAGGCGCGCTCGACGCCCTGCTGCGCAGCGGAGCCAGGCGAGCCGACATCGAAATCGTCCGCGTTCCCGGCGCGTGGGAGATTCCCGCCGCCGCCCGCGTCCTGGCCAATGCAGGCCGGGTAGACGCCATCATTCCTCTTGGCTGTTTATTGCGCGGCGAGACCGCACACTACGAGGCCATCTACAACGAAGTCGCCCGCGGCCTCGGCCAATCGCAGCAGGAGACCGGCATTCCCCACAGCTTCGGCGTGCTCACCTGCGAGACGCTGGAGCAGGCCCTCAACCGCGCCGGCATCAAGGCCGGCAACAAGGGCTTTGAAGCCGCCATCGCCGCCATCGAGATGGTCAGCCTCACCCGTAAGTTGCAACAAGGTGGCCCCGCGTGACCGCCGGACAACATCATGGGTCAGGGCGCCGAAAATCACGCGAGCTGGCCATGCAGATGCTCTATCAGGCTGAGATCGGCAAGCAAACCCCTGATCAGGTGCGCGCCAACTTCTGGAAGGCGGCAGATGAGGTCACCCCGGAGGTTCGCGGCTTTGCCGAAGACCTTTTCCACACAGCCATCGAGCGCCAGGCACAGATCGACGAGCTGCTCACCGCCAACTCCAAACACTGGCGGCTGAAGCGCATGCCCGCCGTGGACCGCAATCTGCTGCGCATGGCCGTGGGCGAGATGCTGGGCTTCAAGGGCACGCCCTTCCCCATCGTCATCAACGAGGCTCTCGAAATCGGCCGCCGCTACTCCGCCCCCGAATCCATCAACTTCCTCAACGGCATGTTGGACGCCATCGCCCGCGGTTTGATCGGTAAGTAAGAAATTAAGAATTAAAACAAAGTAACGCCCCAATCACTTTTACCGGCAAGCCTCATTCGGCCGGTCGAGCGCGTCGTTGGTTCTTGCCCGGTGGTCCTGTTGCACCACGGCTCCCGACTTCAGCACCAGCCGTCCCTCCTGGCTGAGCAACTCATCGACCTCAAAATCCGCCGCCACCGGCGCTCCATCCACCGTGCGCGCGCAGTACCAATCCTTGCCGTAGGCATCGCCGTTTCGGTACCACCGCTGGCAGGCGATTACGGATTTATCGGAACTCAGGTCGCACTGGAACCACAGATACAGATCGCCCTTGCCGGTGCCCGCCAGCGCAAATGCATAGACCGGAACCTTGCCCGGCCGCTTATGCGCGTAGGCGATGTCAATAATCGGCTGGCGCACCTCGCGGATGCATCCCGCGTCCCGGAAATTTTCGTAGGTCGACCCGCGCTCCAGCTTCATCGCCGGGCCATCGGGCGGCATCACCCATACATATCGCCGGCTGAATCGAATCTGAACCTGCTTCCCGGCAAGCTCTTCCAGGCCGGCGAACTTCTTTTCGTGAAGATAGCTGCTGCCGTCTGCAACCACAACCTGATTGCCCTGCCGGAAGCAGAAAGCGCTGGCCGGCTCGGCGCGCTCCGAGCAGCCATTGCGGCAGGGCTGGTAATCGGCCTTTTCCACCAGCGTCGCAGCGGAATAGCCCTTTGCCTCTCGTGCCGAAGCGCATGGCGTCAGGCTAAGGGCCGCGCACAGGCCCATGGCGATGAGCGGCTGGAACCGGTAGCTTTTGCCTGGGCTGACCAAACCAGCGCGCCGAAATCGAATCGGGATCGAAAAAAGCATCATGCGCTTTAAGGTACTACCGCCCATTCCCGTTGCGCAAACGCCGGTACTCTATGGCATTCTTTTACCTGTCGAAAGTCTTCCCAGAGCTTGTCCGAATAAATGGGTGGTGGTGCTCCAAACGCACCGCAATGCCCTCAGCCCTTGATCTCCGATTTACGAATCATCGCCGCGGGATACTGAGAATTCAATAAATTGTCTGCCCAGCAATACCCCGCTTTCCATTCCCTCACCCTGGCATCCGCGCTCCAGCACATCGAGCGCACGCAGATCCCCCCATCAAACCGGTAGCGAGTTCCCCAGAAAAGAATATATTTCGTTGTGTGAAGCTCGACCTTCTTCCACTCATTGGGAACGATCCATGGCTTATTGGGAAGGCTGTTGATGAAAAAATCCAGGGCATTTGCATTCGCCGGAATCCCATCAAACTCTTCCAACTCCTCGCACACTTTCTCGCCTTGAACGACTCCCTTGCGCTGACTCGGTGTGAGATAAAGTTCTATCTTGGGTCTTTGGGAATTCCAGTTCAGGAGTCCTCCCTGGATATGCTCTATGACCTCAAAGCCCTCCGGCACGTAGATCGGGTCGGCATTGAGGTCAATGCCACACGCCCGTTTTGTGTCTGCGAAGCGCATCAAATTTACTACAGCTCCCAATACCAGAAAGAATACAGCCATCAAGGCCTCAGAGTGACCTGCGCCCTGTGCTAATGGCCTGCCCTGTGGCCGTCAAAGGGAATTCGCCTCTGCGTCCCAAAATAGAACATGCCTCCACATGCCGCCATGTGCCGTGATCTGTTACCCTTTCCTTCGCATGGAGTTTACAAATCTTCGCCTTGATAAACGCCCGCCGCTCGCGGTCATCACCATCGACCGCCCCAAAGTCCTCAACGCCCTCAACGCCGAAACCTTCAACGAGCTTGCAGAAGCCTTCGAGGAACTGGCCGCCGACCACGATATTCGCGTTATTCTCATTGCCGGCGCGGGTGATCGCGCTTTTGTAGCCGGCGCTGACATCCGCGAGCTGGCCTCGCTCACCCCCGAAGAGGGCCGCGCCCATTCCCTCCGCGGACAAGGCGTCTTCCGCCGCATTGAAACCATGGGTAAGCCGGTCATCGCCTGCATACAGGGATTTGCCCTGGGCGGCGGCTGCGAGTTGGCCATGGCCTGCACCCTCCGTTTGGCCGCTGACGATGCGCGCTTCGGCCAGCCGGAGGTCAAGCTGGGCCTCATCACCGGCTACGGCGGTTCCCAACGCCTTACCCGCCTCGTGGGCCGCAGCGAGGGGCTCAAACTGCTCCTTACCGGCGCCATCATCGACGCCCGTGAGGCCCTGCGCATCGGCCTGGTCGATGAGGTTCTTCCCGCCGCCGGACTGATGCCGCGCGCCGAGGCCCTGGCGCTGAAGATTGCCGCCAACGCCCCCCTCGCCGTGGCTGAAACCATGCGCGTCGTCGATGAAGGCTTCGACCTGCCCCTCGATTTGGCGCTGCTCCGCGAGTCCGTCCGCTTCAGCGGCCTTTGCGCCTCCGCCGACATGAACGAGGGCGTCCAGGCATTCCTGGAAAAACGCCCGCCCATCTGGAAAGGCAAATAATCACTGCGCCCAAAATAAAAAGCAGCCGGATTGCTCCGGCTGCTCCTGTATTCGCTCGTTTCAGAGCCTCAAAGCCCCATGCCGCCCTACGCCTTGGCGGTAACCAGGGCCTTCAGCCGCGCGTTCAGGCGGCTCTTATAGCGGGAGACAGTGTTGTCGTGCAAAACGCCCTTCCGCACGCTCTTGTCCAAGGTGGATACTGTCTCGCGATACTGTGACTGCGCGGCCTTCACATCGCCCGTGACCAGCGCCTCGCGCAAGGCCTTCAGGCTGGTGCGCACCCGGCTGCGGCTGGAGCGGTTCACTTCGGTGCGTTTTTCGGTCTGGCGGGCGCGCTTCAGCGACGATACATGATTTGCCATTCTTCTTCCTTTGTCTCGGAGCCCCGTTCTCAGGAGCGGATATTTGAGCCCTGTGTTCAGGGGCCTGAAATAAGACTCAATTTAGCGGTTGTAGAATGCAAATCTCTCCGCATCCCTCGCAATTTCTTAGTCTACTGGAATTGCAGCCGCAGGTCAATGCGTGTGCCGCATCCCTCGCTCCTCTTTATGCATTCCTTTTAAGGTGTCTGCCATCATGGCCTATGTATATTCGTCTCGACCGGGCGCATCGCGCTCTTCCTGTGATTCTCGGTGTGGTCACGCTGGCAGGCGTTGGAGTGCTGTTTGTATGGGACGCTTTTCCCCAACTCTTTCCAGCCAGGGCACATGACCTTCTGGCCGCATTTCCGCTGGCCATGATCGCCTTCGCCTACCTCGTCTACCAGTCCGCGCATCGGCCCGCGCGCCAGGAAGCCGTCAAGGCAATCCTGCTGGCAGTTGCCTTTCTCTTTTGGGCCGCCAATCAACTCTGGCCGAATCTTCGCCAGGCAACACTCTTCAACGACATTGCCATCGCGCTCTTCGTCCTCGATGTGTTTTTGGTCATGGCCGGCTGGCCGGCTACATCCCCGGACGAGTCCTTTGCCGAGACCTGCGCGGCCTCCCTTCCGGAAAGGAAGCCTTAAGTACAACCAGATGATACTCTGAGGCATCGGACGGATTCGGCAGCCCTCTCGTCGGCCGAAGGTACCCGTAAAGGCACTTTTTGATTAATAATTCTAATCTACTTCATTGACTCCAGGCCCCATCGGCGCTACTCTCATCCCCAGATACCGAATACTGATACCGGATTTGGTAGCCTACTCCATCCCGCCGTTTTCACCCAAAGCCCAGAGCTTCGGCTCCCTCCTGTGCCGCGTTTTGCCGTTTTCCCTTCATGCAACCGCTTGCACGTTGAAGGGTACGGGCTTTAGCCCGTACATAAACCATGTAATATTAATGCGGGCTTTAGCCCCTGAGGGTTGCTTTTCCGGCTTTTCACTCACCTCAACCGTACGTCCTCTTGGAGGCCATCGAACCCTTTGAAAATCGCCCTGGAGATCACGCCCAACCTCGAGCCCCTTTTTGGGACTCGCGATGAAAACCTCCGCCTCATCGAAGACTCGCTCGGCGTCCGCATCGACCTGCGCTCCGACGCCGTCCATGTCGAGGGCTCCGAAGCCGCCGTCGAGCGCGTCCGCCAGATCTTCTCCGACTTCGAGGCCCTGCGCCGCCAGGGCGTCAATCCCCACAATGGCGAACTGAACGCCCTCCTGCGCCTGGTCGTCGCCGACCCCTCCGTCTCCCTGCGTTCGCTCTCCGACTCCGGCAAGCAGCGCTCCGTCGGCGTCAAGCGCCAGGTCCAGCCCCGCTCCATCAATCAGCGCAAGTACGTCGAGGCCATCGAGCAGAACGATATGGTCTTCGGCGTCGGCCCCGCCGGCACCGGCAAAACCTATCTCGCCGTGGCCATGGCCGTCTCCGCCCTCAACGCCAAAAAGGTCAGCCGCATCGTCCTCGTCCGTCCCGCGGTCGAGGCCGGCGAGCGCCTCGGCTTCCTCCCCGGAACCCTCCAGGAAAAAGTCGACCCCTACCTGCGCCCGCTCTACGACGCCCTCTACGACCTCCTCGATCCCGAAAAGGTCGACAAGCTCTTCGAGCGCGACATCATCGAGGTCGCGCCCCTGGCCTTCATGCGCGGCCGCACCCTCAACGACGCCTTCATCATCATGGACGAGGCGCAGAACACCACCATCGAGCAGATGAAGATGTTCCTCACCCGCATGGGCGCGAACTCCAAGTCGGTCATCACCGGCGACATCACCCAGATCGACCTGCCCAACCCGCGCAAATCCGGCCTGCTCGACGCCATCAACATCCTCGACGGCGTCGAGGGCATCCAATTCTGCCACTTCGAGGAGTGCGACGTCGTCCGCCACGCCCTCGTCCAGCGCATTGTGAGAGCCTACGAGTCCTCCAAGCCTCAGCAGCAGGAGCTGCCCCTCGCCCTCGGCGAAGCCATAGACGTCGGCGTCGAGTCGCGTGAAAACCATCCGCAGCCGTCGCATCCCGCAAAGCCCCAGTAGAAAGTCGTTGGCATTTCGTGTTTGCTTGTTTCAAATCGAGAGTGATTGTATTCTCAGGCGGGAAGCACACTAATGACAAATTACGCAGTTCAATTATTTGACACAACACCTAATGGCTCTGCGGGGACTTATATGATTGAGTTATACCCTCCGAAGAGAACTAAGGTCTATTTTTCAAAGGAAGCTTTCGTCAGCGACTTGAAAGAAAGACTCGGGTGTTCAGATCGTATCGTTGAAGGCTTCTTATCTAATCCTTCTAACCCCAAGATGAATAATTTCATAATGGATCGTCCGTTGAGTGATGAAGATGTATTATATTTTGGCTTGCAACATTAGTTTTTGTACTATATTTAATATATACACTCTTTGTCTTTTGAAAGGTGGCCGCGATGCCGTTGCCCGGAAAGACACTCTTCACGTTGCTTGCCTTAATTGCCCTGTTCGCGACTGGCTGTGACGGGTGTTCGGGCAGCGTGGGTAGGAATCCTAAACCCACTACGACTCATACACCTCCCTCATCGGTCCAAAGTAATGGCATAGACCCGGCGCTACTTGCAAAGGCTCAAGCGGGCGACCCCGATGCTGAGCAACAGGTTGGATTGGAATATGCGAATGGGAAAGACATTTCTCAAGACTTTGTCAAGGCCGCCATGTGGTATCGAAGGGCAGCCGAACATGGGAACGCCAAGGCACAATCCAAACTTGGCTGGCTTTATGAGAACGGACAAGGCATTTCGCAAGATTATTCCGAAGCCTTCTGCTGGTATAGCTTGGCAGCCAAGCAGGGAGATACATGGGCCAAGAATGAGCTTGGTTTGCTATATGGCCGAGGCCGTGGCGTATCGCAGGATTATGCGCAGGCGAATGCCTGGTTTCGGGAGGCTGCGGAACAGGGTGACGCTATGGCATAATTCAATCTTGGTATCTCGTACTACAACGGCATAGGAGTACCGCAGGACCATGCCCAAGCAGCGATCTGGTTCCGCAAAGCTGCCGAGCAAGGAAATGCAGGGGCTAAGGACAAACTTGATAAGATACAGAGCGAAAAAGAGGGGTTTAATATCCTCAGTTATTGGCCTACCACGATTCGAGTAGATACAGACATGGATTCGTTTTGGCTTCCAGACGAAGAGCGGACGTGTCAGACGTACCCGAACGATAAAGGGAGAATTGCTATTGTGACCTGCAATCAATCCGGCTTGCACCGCGACCGAAACATTCCTGTGACATTCTGGGGCGATCCTGATAGGAACATTTCTTCCAACTGGAAATGTCGGAGAGAGAAAAGTATTTTCAGCGACACATTCGTTTGTCGGGCAATTGACTAGAGGACCGAGTGGCAACTGTCAATCTCAAAGAAGGAATATGACGGTTGGCACAGATATTGAGAGTGAATGGCGCAACTTAATTTGTGATTCACTATACAAAGGAGGATAGTATGGATTGGCCGAAACGCAAAGTAGGGAAGAAATTGCTTCGCGGTAGAGCAGTTAAATGCGAACTCGCGATGCAAGCGCCCACAGTTCAGAATGCATCTCAACAGCAAACGCGAAGAAAACCTGATCCCACAAGGAAACCGGGCACCGGGAAACCATCGGGGAGAAAATGAATAGGCGGGTGGCCGGGTGCCTAATCCTTTGCGTACTTTGCGAAGGGTGGGAGACCACGAACCTTGACCGTCCGTCTTCCGCTAGAAAACTTCGCTGTGAGAACCGATGCGCACCAGCCGCAATGTAGAATCCTCCGGTTTTTTGTAGATAAGAAGCAGGTCGGGTTTCAGAGGTCACTCGCGATGATTCGCAGATTCGCCCGTCAACGCATGACGCGTGGAATCTTTCCGGCAGGGTTACCACGAACCCCATGGCGCGCAAGCGCCGTCTGCCTGGACGGCCAGTCCCCACGAACCCCAACCCTCCGTCCCCCTTTTCCCAACCAGCCGTGCGCCTCGATTCTGAGAATTGAGAGGAACTCTGGATCAAAGATTTTGATTGACGAATTTCCGGCATTCGCCGATAATGTATGTGAGTGGTTGGTGCTGCCGGACTGAATTTGTTACCCGGGCGAACCGCTTGAAATCCAGGCAAAGGGCCGCGCAAGCGGCCCTTTACCTTTTGGGTCTCATCGTGGCTGGTTTGTTCATGTCGCCCTTGGGCATGACCGAGAAAAGCTCAGGCCGCGGATGTCGTGCGCTGCACTCGAAGACCGCCAGGTCCTTCACCATGTTTCCGTAACGGTCAGCTCGGCCACTCCGATTCTGTAGAATCGTGTTGATTGGATGGTGGACGAAGACGGCTACTGCATCCATTGCGCTCGCAATCTGATCGATTACATCCTCAACCGAATAGCCGTCGCGCACGACACGGCTCTTGTATAGATGCCTTCCGTAGAAAAGAACCTCTCCGCTCACCGGCGGAAGCGGCGGAACGTGGGCCGCTCGCGCCCGGTTGATCTCCTCCAGTTGCTGGTCAGTGAGTGAACCGATGGCAACCCCGCGCGGCTTGGCCCCCTTGGAAATCTCCTCGAAGTTGGCTCGAATCAGATCGACGGCATTCCTGTAGAGGGGCATCGGCAGCGTTCCCAATCGTTCTCAGGAATTGTATAGGATTGCGGCTTATGGTCGGTGCCCCCGGTCCCTCGCTTTTCGGAACCTGGGAGACCATGAACCCCATGCGAGCGAATAGCGAGCGATTGGCCGCACCGCAGGTGCCGCTGTGAGAACCGATGCGCACCAGCCGCAATGTAGAATCCTCCGGTTTTTTGTAGATAAGAAGCAGGTCGGGCTTCAGAGGTCACTCGCGATGATTCGTAGATTCGCCCGTCAACGGAGGCCGCGTGGTATCTCTCTGTCAGGAGTCCACATCTCGACTTTGAGATGGGTAAGACAATCCCTGACCACTGACCACTTTTTTGCAGATTATTTCCCCCTCCTGGCGCACAATGGAAACAATCAAAAGGCAATGCCGATTCGATCTTTGACAACTGACCGCTAATCCCTGATCTCTGACCCCTGTCCGCTGACAGCCAAAAACAGCATCTTTTCGCCTCCACCGCTTCCGCAACCAACTCATAAACCATGAGTTAGCTCCGCCGTAGGCGCAAAATGCAACAAAAGTATATCCCATCTTCGCCTTTTAAGCCGAAAACCGAATCAGATAACATGCATGGAATCAATAATATAACCGTTTCACTGTGGCGAAAAAAGGCGAAACCCAGGCGCGGGAATTGCACCGGCAGTGGTGCAGTTCCCATGAGTCATTAATGAGGGTGCCACGGGTCCGTGGGGTGGAGTTCCCTCGCGTTTGGGAACCCGAGATTCCACGAACCCGCTTAGAATGAGAGTGAACAGGAGTCACGCGTCCGCGCACGATGATCCTTCTCGACCCAGACCTGAAACCCGCCCCCGTGCCGCATAAAAGCCTGGTGGCGCCTCTTGGCGTTCGGCCGCGGCAGTCCGCTGTTCCCTGGCCGCAGCGGATTCCATCCCGACAGACGTTAAACCGTTTTTTGGCCCAGGCACAGGATGCCGTCCGCATCAAAGGAGAAGTCACCGTCCTGCTCACCACCGATGCGGCGATTCGCAAGCTCAATCGTCAATTTCGCCACAAGGATAAAGCTACCGATGTGCTCTCGTTTCCGGCTGAAGGCTCTTTTCCCGCCGAGGGCATCGGCGCAGAAAAAATCGCTGGCGACCTCGCCATCAGCGTGGAAACTGCGCGCCGCCAAGCAGCCGATCAAGGTCACGCGCTAACCTGCGAATTGAAAATCCTCATCCTCCACGGCCTGCTTCATCTCGCCGGACACGACCACGAATCCGACGCCGGCCAAATGGCCCGCCGCGAGCGCCAGCTTCGCGCCCGCATCGGTCTTCTGCAAGGCCTCATCGAGCGCGCTAAGACCAACTCCGTTAAAAAGCCGATCTCGTAAAAGGTCAGCCTTACCGCAGGAGGCGTCATTCTTTCGCGTTTATTGAGAATCCCCGACTAGAGCCCCATCAATCAGGCGCGTCTCGCCGCGCCTTCCACGCCCGCCACTCCTCATCCGTGATCTCCCAAATCTCCGTCGGCAACCGCCCAAAAACGTAATCCTTCTCCGTCGAGCCCACCAATCGCATCCCCTGCTTATCCGAGATGCGCCGCGAAGTCGTATTTGCAACAGCCTTGGCAACCCGCAGAATTGGAAAGCCGAGCGTTTCAAACCAATAATCATTGGCCCACACGCAGGCCTCGCTCATCAGTCCTTTTCCCTGCCAGGGCGTGCTCAGCCAGAAGCCGCGATTGTCCTCTTCGCCCTTCACCAGGCTGATCGTCCCAATCATCCGCGACGGTGTACTGCGCAAACGCAGCGTCCAATGCCACGCTTCTCCGCGCTCCATCGCGGGCAGAGCAATATCCCGGCAATAGTGGAGCGCGCCATCAGGCGGATAAGGCCACGGCACGCGATTCAGCAGATAGCGCACGATCTCCCAATGCGGAAACAGCGCCTGAATCTGTTCCGCATCAGTCATCTCCAGCGGGCGCAGGATCAGGCGTTCGGTCGTGCCTTCGGGAATCATGAGCAAATTGTACCAACGTTCAATCAGTTCATCCGCGATAATAGAACTCAGGAGCGCTCCCCTTTGAAATCCGGATTCGTCGCCATTCTTGGCCGGCCCAATGTCGGCAAAAGCACGCTGCTCAACGCCCTCACCGGCGAAAAAGTCGCCATCGTCTCCCCCAAGCCGCAGACCACCCGCAACCGCGTCGCCGGAGTCGTCGAGGTCCCGGCGCGCAAGGGCGTTCATCCGGCAGCGCAGATCGTTTTTGTCGATACGCCCGGCGTTCACCAGCCCGGCTCGCACCTCGACCGCCGCATGTTACAGGAGGTTTACGAAGCTCTCGAAACCCGCGACCTCGTCCTGGTCCTCATGGACTCGACGCGCCGCGTGCAACTTGAACCCACCGCCGCGGAAGATCGGGTGCCCCAGGTCCCGATTTTGGGACCTGGGAATACAGAAGCTCCTGCCCCCAAGCGCGCCCGCGCCAATTGGTCCAGCGAAGACGAGTTCCTCTTCGGCCTTATCCGAAAGCTCGACTGCCCGGTCTTCCTCGTCCTCACCAAGATCGATCTCGTTCCCAAGGACCATCTGCTGCCGCTGATCGATTCGCTCACCCGCCACTACGGCTTCGCCCAGGTCATCCCGGTGAGCGCCCGCAAGCGCGATGGTCTCGACCTCCTCCTCCGCAAGATAGTCGAGGTCCTGCCCACCGGAGAGCGCTACTACCCCAAAGACCAGTACACCGATCAGCCGCAGCGCTTCATGGTCGCCGAGCTGATTCGCGAACGCATTTTGGCCGAGACCGGCGAAGAGGTTCCCTACGCCTCCGCCGTGGTCATTGAGCGCTTCGAGGAGGCCGAGCTGCCCGCGCCACCGCGTAAAAAGGGTCAGGCTCCTGCCCGCCTCCCGCTCACCCGCATCGCAGCGGCAATTTACTGCGAGCGCGAGGGCCAGAAAGCCATTCTGATCGGCAAAGGCGGTTCCAAGCTCAAGGAGATCGGCACCGGCGCCCGCCGCCAGATAGAGTCGCTCCTCGGCACGCGCGTCTATCTGGAGTTGCACGTCATCGTCGAGCCCGGCTGGCGCGAGTCGCGCAGCTTCGTAGAGTCGCTCAACTGGCGCAACCAGTTGGAGAGACTGGCCGAAGAACAAGTTACAGAGAAGCCCGGCGGCGCGGCGGAATAATCAGGCGATATTCCGGCCTGCCCGTGCGGCTGATAGAATTCTCTTTCCTCCGGGCTGCGAGCAATTTCGCCCCGGAAAAGAGAGAGGCCTATCATGGCTACACGTCGCGAGTTCATCAAGACCATCCCCCTTACCGGTTGCGCTCTGGTGCTGGAGGGCGGCGCGCAGCCGTTGCTGCCTGCCGCAACTTCCGCCGGAGCCTCCGCGCAACTGCAACTTGAACCTGAACCGGCAGGCGCGCTGGCGCCGCTGGACCGCCTGCGAGTGAAGAGCAGCCAGTTGCGCGGCCGCCTCGAGGTCCGCGACGGCAACCATCATCTGTACTTTGAGACGCCCTTTCCCGGCCTGGCGGAGTTTGCCGTGGCCGGTGCCCTAGGCACGCACAGCGTCAGCCTGGTAGATGCTGCCGGAGCGGTGCAGGCCATGCGCACCTTCCGCGTGGACTGCAAGACATTCATCGAGGATGAAGGCGGCCGCATGGGCGGCCTGCTCCGCGACCTCTATTGGACCATGGCCACTGACGGTCCGGTCAGCGCCATGCGCTACAAGGGCGAGGTCTTCACCTGCTGGGACACCTGGCTGATGGACAACACGCAGACTCTGAAGGGCATGAAGTATTTCTGGCCGGAGGTCAAGTCCAACGTCAACTTCTACTCGGCCTCGCAGCGCGAAGACGGCATGGTGTGGGAGAACTTTGAGACACGTACCCCGGTGGAGACCTTCTGGGAGAAGGAGTTCAAGTACGGCGACTTCGCCCGTCCCGCTGAGGACGGCTGGCTGCTGCTACGCCGCGCCCCGGTGGAGGCTCACGTGGAAGCCTTCCTGCTGGAAGCCATCTACTACTCATGGAAGGCCAGCGGCGACACGCCCTGGATGGCGAGCAAGCTGGACGCCGCCATCCGCGCGGTGAAGTACGTCACCAGCGACCCCTACCGCTGGTCAGAGAAGTTCAAGCTCGTCAAGCGCGGCTTCACCATCGATACCTGGGACTTTCTCTGCGAGAGCGAGGCCAAACTGAGCGGCGGCATCATGGACATTGACCTCAAGAAGACCCACTTCGGCGTCTTCTTTGGCGATAACGCCAACCTGATCGTGGGCTTGCGCCGCCTCAGCGAGATGCTGCAAGCGGCAGGACGCACAGCGGAAGCCCCCGCCTACGCCGCGCTGGCCGATGAGCTGGAGCAGCGGCTCAACGCGCTGGCCTGGAATGGGGAGTTCTTCACGCACTGGATTCCCGAGGACCCGAAGCTGAAATTCGACCTGGGCGTAGACCTCAACCGCCAGGTCTCGCTCTCCAATGCTTACAGCCTCAATCGCGGCATCCGCCATGACCAGTGCGTGGCTATCCTGCGCACCTACCAGCGCATCCGCAAAGAGATGCCGGAGAGTTCGCCGGGCGAGTTTTACGCCATCTATCCGCCCTTTGAGCGCGGATTCGCAGCGGAGAACGCGAAATGGGAGTACATGAACGGCGGGGTCATGTCCTGCACCGCAGGCGAGCTGGCCTGCGGCGCCTTCAGCCACGGCTTCGAGAGGTATGGAGCAGACATCCTGGAGCGCTACCGCAAGATTGCCGCCAGCCATCATGGCCTGGTGCCCGCCATTCTGCGCGGCAAGCAGCCGGAAGCCCCCTCGCGCGCCTTCACCCAGCTTGATCTGCGCGCCGTGGCCAATGCGGACTTTGGCTCTGGCTCCGCGGACGTGCTGGGCTGGATGGATGAGCCGGACAACGACTTGGCCAGCATGCCCACTGGCCGCCAGGTCTTCCGCGAAATTCCCTTTGACGTGATCGATCCGGCCGGCAACGGCCGGCGTGCCTGCCTGGCCATCTCCAGCATCGCCAAATTCAAGCGTCAGGCCTCAGTGGCCGTCAACGCGCCAGCGCGCAGTTTTTACCTGCTGCACACCAAGGGCGGTGACAGCCTGGCGGGCAAGCTCAACGTGCGCTATGCGGACGGCACAACGCATGGCGAGTACATCCGCGCCGGGGTGAACGTGAACCACTGGTGGGCGCCCGCGGATAACCAGTTCAACGAACGCTACGGGCCGGGCGGCCCGGAGCGGATGCAGGTGGCGTGGCGCGGCCCCAACAAGCAGTTCGACAATCTCGGCGTCTACGTAGTGGGCTTCGAGCACCCGTATCCGGCGAAGACCATCGCCGCGCTGGACTTCGAGTGCATGGAAACCGATGCCAAGTGGATGATTCTGGCCGTCACCCTCTCCGATGCGCCCATCTACCTGCCGCCCTGGAACGATGTATCCTTCGGGATGCCGAATAACTGGGGCGCTGCGGCGCTGGTGATGGCCCTTGTGGAAGGGTTGGCGGGTATCATGGACCAGGGCGCGGCCTTCAGCAGGGCGCGCATCGCGCCGCGTTGGGCGGCGATGGGAACCCCTGCCGCCAAGGTCGCGGTGCGCTATCCCGCCTCGCCGGGCTATGTGCGCTACGAGTACGCATGCGACCTGGCCGCGCGGCGCGTAACCATCGAGTTCACCGGCAGCGCGGAGCAGTACGAAGCCGCGGTGTTGATGCCGCCCGGCGCTGTGCCCGCCCGCGCTACGCTCAACGGAAAGCCCGCCGCGCTCGAGACGCGCACGGTGGAGTCGTCACACTATGCGGTGCTCCAGGTCGAAGGCGCCCGCGCTCACACCCTGGTCGTGGAATTCGCATGACTCAGGCTCCTTTGACCGCCCCCCGCCCATTGGCCTTGACCCAGTACATCCGCGTATCGGCCACACCAATGACGGCATGAACGCTTGTGCCGTCGTTGGGCGCGGTGGCCACGCCCACGCTGGCGTTCACGCGCAGCTTCAAGCCGTTCTTCATCTTGAATTCGGTCCCCGCCAACGCGCTCAGCAGCGTAGTAGCCTGCATCAGCGCTGCTTCCGCTCCGGTCTCCGGCATCAGGAGCACAAACTCGTCGCCGCCGTAGCGGAAGCACCAATCCTCATTGCCGCTCAACTCCTGGAGCCGTTCGCCGGCCAGTGCCAGCAACTCGCTGCCCACCAGGTGGCCGTGCTCGTCGTTCACCAGCTTGAAATGATCCAGATCGAGAAACGCCAGGCTCACCGGCATCTTCAGCCGCCCGCAGCGCTCCAGCTCACGACCCAGCACCTCGTAAAGATGCCGCACGTTGTAAAGCTTGGTGCAATCGTCGGTGATGGTCAACTGCTGGATGCGGGCCACGTCATGCGCGTTCTCGATGGCGATGGCCGCGTGATCGGCCAGGATGTGCAGAAAGGCAATGGTGTAGTCGGTCAGCTGCTCGGCGCGCGGGTTGAAGATCTCGATGACGCCTTGCGTTCCCTTTCGCCCGCGCAGGGGAAGAGCGATCACCGAACGGACCGTACTGTGTTTGGCGGCGTGCTCTTTCTTGATGCGCGGATCGTTCTCGGCCTCGGGAACCAGCAGCGTCTCGCCGTGCTCCACCACCCAGCCGGCTACGCCCTCGCCCACCTTCACGCGCAGGTCGCGCAGAGACGCCTCTTCCCGGCCAGCGGCAATCGCATAGTAGAGTTCCTGGCGCGCTTCATCCAGCATCAGCAGCGTCCACAGCTCCGCCTCCACAAACCGCTCCATGTGCTCCATGATGGTGCGCAGAATCTTCTCCAGGTCAAAGCTCGAGGTGAGCGAGCGCGCCACCTGGTGGAATACAAGAAGGTCTTCGAGCGGGATGCGGGTTGCCGTCTTTTTGGTCATTCAGAGTCTCAGTTTTGGGAGTGTTTCCAAATGCTTACACACATCTTTTGTCAGGCAGCGGATAGTTCACCGTGCCCGCATTCACCGGTTACATCTTCTCGGGGGAGAAAAAATCCTCATTCTCGATAAGAACATCTTGATGGTCAGCGCGTACCATCGAGCGTGAGGAGATCAGTTATTTGGTAGGCTGATACAAAACCACGCCTCCTTGCATTGTATTGTACGAATCATGCAGGCGGCTGGTTCCGCATTGCCGGCGCTCCAACGCAAACCCGGAAATAAGCTTCAAGCCCCGGAAGCAGCCCGCTTCGGACTCAGTCGATCCGCGGCGTGCCCCGGCGGAGATACAAACCGATGCCGCCGCAGACCACGATGATCACCAGCGCAACGGCGAAATAATAGGCCATGGGATGCGCCCAGCCCGGAGACCAGGTCAGATCCTGGCCAACCCACAGCAGCAGAATGACGGCGATGGCCACAAACATGCCGGCAATCACCAGCAAAGTGTGGCCCAGCTCGCGCCGTTTGTCCAGCGCCTCCACCTGGTCGGGGGTCAGGTGGCGCTCTTCCGGGGGAAGCAGGGAATTCGCCATGCTTGTAACTCCTGTGTGTTCGAACTGGCCGTCAGTGCGCTTGCTGGATGACCTCCGCGCCCGGCTGCCCGCTCCTTCGATTCAAACACAGATTGCCGCAGCCATGCCAGTGATAGCTCTCCATGGCTCACCAGGCCGCTCACTTGTCGTCCGGGAAATAACTGCCTGGAATCGCGCTACTTCGGCGGATAACCCACCGACTGCCCGTACAGCGGACTCTTCCCTTCAGGCAGCTTCAGCGCCGCGCCCACGGCCGTTGCGTCCTGCTGCCCGTGCAAGGCATAGAACCACGCGTTCAGCCCCTCGGAGGCCGCAAATAGGTAGACGTTCTCGCCGATGAAACCTGTATCCACCTGCGCATAGTTGAGCTTGGCGTCAGCCACATACATCAGCGTGACGGCTGCCTGCCCCGCCGGAGGCGCGCCCATCTTGGCCCGCAGGTCGCCGGCCGCCACCGGTCGCAGAAGGTTGGTTTCAGCCTCGTAAACGTAAACTCCCTGGGCCAGCACCACGTAAATCTCAATCTCCTGCTTGTTCATCGCCGAGGGCGCCGTGCGCCCCAGCCCCGGCTTCACGGTGCGTGGCCGGTTCACCCCAAAGGCCGCCCACAGCAGATTCGAAAGCGTTTGCGGCAGAAGCGGCTTGTCCAGGAAGGCGCGCGTCGTCTGGCGCTGGGCCAGCGCCTGCATCAGCGGCATGCCGCCGGTCACCTGCGGCTTGGGCAACTGGATGGGCTTGAGTTCCTGCGCGCCCAGCGCGGGCACGATCCACAACAGGGCTGCAAGGCCCAGCAGCGCGGCCAGACGCTTGGAGGTGAAAGGTGCGGGTATGTTCATGGTTCCTCCTCGAAGAATGTGGATTAAGCCATGGGTTGCTGCTGGCCGGGCTCAATCCGTCAGAAACGCCACCGACTGCAGTGTGCTGATCTCGAAGGCCTTGCGGCAGCGAATATTGACGCAGACCAGCTTTTCATCGCGTCTTACCATGTAAGACTGCGCCTTGGCGAACTTGGCGCGGTCCCGCTCGTCAGCCCCACGCGGCAATTGCGCCCGCTTGCGCCGCACCACCCAGCTCACCTTGTACTCGCCCGCCTGCCCGCACTTGGTACAGGTCAGCGTGTGGCTGCGTAACTCGGTCGTTTCGTTGAAAAATTCCCGCTCTTCCATCGTCTGCCAGCTCTCTGTCCCTGAGAAAATCACTCGCCGGGATCCGCGTCCCGTCCGCCCAGCGGCGAAAATCTCACCCCCGTAACCCCGGAGGGCCCTTTCCCTCCGGTCGCGCTTCCTTCATACTCAACCTAGCCATGACGAAACGCAAGCCAGGAAAATTTTCCGCAACCAAAGCGGTTAAGGCCAATGCCCGGGAGCGCGTCGGCCAACCCAAACCCGCGCGCGTCCTCTCCACCGGGCCGCGTACCGGCCGCGCTGCCAAGCACAAGACCAAACTCGAAGAGATCATCCAGCAGGCAGAATCCTGAATCCAGCGCTGAAGGCTGGACAAGGGCGAATCTGCCTTGTCTTTTGCGGTTTCTTCTGTCTTACAGCCGTAAGACACGCGTAAGACAACCATTCCGCCAGCGTCAGAGCGACTTCGGCCTGCGCCGCTGTGCCGTAAAAATGTCTCACAGATGTCTTACGCAGAAATTCCCAAACCCGCACTCCACGCGCTACCGCGGCACGCTATAAGGCCCGGGCAATATCGGCTCGGCGGGCTTATCGGCCGGCTCCGGCGGAGCATGCACGTTGGTCCGCTTGGAAAAGATGCGGAACGGCACGTCCAGGTTGAGCATCACCGCGACAGGTTTGCCGTCTATGATCGCCGGCTCAAATTTTGCTTTTTTGATGGCCGCAACCGCGTTCTCGTCCAGCCCGAAGCCGATAGGCCGGCTGACGACGACTTCGCCCACCATGCCGTCTGGCCCTACAACCACGTGATATTGAGCCATGCCGGCCACGCCCGCCGCCTGCGCAAACTCATTCGAGTCCGGCTCGAACTGCGTCAGCAGGCGCGCCTTCTGGTCCACCATCTTCTGGCGGAGTACGGCCGGGTCTTTGGGCCGGTAATCGACTTTGGCCGCCAACGCCTGGTAATACAGCTTCCAGTAGTCGGGCATGGCGGCCATCATCCGCTCTTCAAGTCCCTGGGCAAAGATATTTTCGATCGCCTCCTTGAGCACCCGCGTGGCGTGCTCCGGCGAAGTCGTGGTGGTCACGCTCTTTGCGTCGGCCGGACGCTCTTCCTCAGGCGTTGCGGCGATGGAGGCCTTCAGTTGGTCGGCTTCGCTCATTTCTTCAGGCTCGGGAGCCGCCGGAGCGGCCGGAGCAGAGCCCGGCTTTACGTGCTTGAATTTGTTCTTTTCCTTGCCGGTCGCTGCTTCCTTATCCGCCTCGGGCTCCGTGACTCCCTTGGCTTCTTTTTCCTTCTTGGGCTTCACCACCATCTCCCGGTCGATGGTGATCTTGACCTCTTTCTTTTTTGGAGTGATGCGAACCCGGTCAAAGGCGCTCGAGGTGTCCTCGTTGGCCAGCTGACCCAAAAAATGCAGCCCGTAGCGCACCCCCTCCAGCGTCACTTTGTGACTGGTGAGGCGCACCCTGTCGATCTGGATGGCGTTGAGCGTATAGGAGCCCCGCGGCGAGTGCCCGATCAGGCCGCCGTGCTCGTTGAAAGTCAGAGTGTTGTCCAGGTAGCCGCCGCGCAAAAAGAGCGCCTTGCCCACCAGCATCTGCTTGAGTTCTGCCTCTGTAATGGCGCGGCTCGTCTCCTGCTTTGCCTGCGGTTTGGCAGGATGCTTTTGCGGCGCGGCCTTATGCGCAGCGGCTGGCTTGGCTGGTGTTGCTGGAGCTTGAGCCGCAGGTGCCGGCGTCTGCTGAGCCGAGTCGGGTTGCGCAGGCTGTTGAGCTGATGAGGGATAAGCCAGCGCCAGAGCGGCGCAGCAAGCCGCCACGCCAAGCCGCGCCCGAGCCGCGGAAATCTTGAAATGAATACGAACGGGAGCCATGAGCATAAAGGGGCCTATGGCAGACACTGTAACAGGATTCCGCTCCCGCCGTCGAACAGAATTGTGTTAATGCCCTAAGCGGTTGAGCCGCCAGAGGATGCGGCGGAAGAGGCCGAGGATGCGGCGCGTGTCGTATGTGGAGAGCGAGAGCCGCCGCAGCAGCAGGCGCAGGTCGTGACGGTTGGCCTCCTGCATAATCCGCGGCGAGTAGCCCGCCGCCCGCATCGCCTCTTCGATGACCCCGGCCAGCAGATCCAGCCTTCCGGAGGAGGCTGCGGAAGTGATTGATGGGGCTGGGGTTGCGGGCTCTGATTCCGAGGAGGATTCGGGCGCGGAATCGGCACTGCGAATCAGCTCGTAGAGGCACACGGCCACCGCCTGGCCCAGGTTCATCGAGGGCTGTTGGGGGTCTGTCGGGATCTCGACGAGGAGGTGGCAATAGGAAAGGTCATCGCGCGTAAGTCCATGTTTTTCAGGGCCGAAGACCAGGGCCACGCGGCCGCCACGGGCGAGTTCCTGGTTGACCAGAGGAGCCAGCTCCGGCAGCGCGACCACCCTCTGCTCCGCCTTGCGCCGGGTGAGGGTTCCGGTGCCGGCGACCAGCGTGCAACCGGCCACGGCCTCGGCCAGAGTCGCTGATTCCACTGCGTTTACCAGCAACTCCGGCGCGCCCACCGCCGAGCGCGCCTCGCGCCAGGTGGGCTCAAAGGGGGCTACCACCGAGAGCCGCCCAAAGCCAAAGTTGGCCATGGCCCGCGCCGCCGCTCCTATATTGAGGGGGTTGCGAGGGGAGACCAGCACCAAGTTGAGCGACTCGTGTTGGGCTTCAGGGAGCACGAAACGATTGTAGTGCGGCGGGGACTGGACCTTGAAAAATGGTGCGTTGCAGGTTACCGGATTTCGAACACTGTGAACCTATAGCGCACCATTTTTTGAGAAATGATTGCAGATCATTATGCAGATAAGGGGGAGAATGGAAAAAACAGGGAATAGAGAGTAGGGAGTAGGGAACAAGGGCCAGGGACTAGAACCCATCTCATAAACATTTTCGATTCAGTTTTCTGCGAAACTGGAGTAGCTCGAGGCATCTCCGCAGTCGGCTATGGCAGGTCGCTGGGAACTGACAGACGAACAATGGGAGTTGGT
>Ga0326727_10002175_pt1 | contig 68577 bp, 39 predicted proteins | sample MB2enrmetagenome_FD_207643 | JGI IMG/M metagenome (GOLD analysis project Ga0326727, IMG submission 207643) | Lab enriched peat soil microbial communities from McLean, Ithaca, NY, United States - MB29MY | ecosystem: Environmental > Terrestrial > Soil > Wetlands > Peat | place: USA: New York...
CGCCGCCGGCACGCTTTATGGACAAGCTCGACGATGCCGGGGCCGCCGGGTTCGGCATCATCCACTGGACGACCCGGCCGCTGGACCTCTTCTTCAAGAGCCTTGCCGAGCAGGTCTGGACGGCCCAAAAGAACCGGCCGCTGGAGGTCACCTGCCGGGAGATGGGCCAGCGGCTGCTGGGCGGGCGCCGCGGCGAGCGGCTGGGCACTTACCTATATCGCTGGGTCAGCGACGCTCCGATGTTCGGCCGCGAGACTACAGACTGGTTCTTCGACCGCCCGCTGGAGCCGGCTGCCGTTGAGAGCATCGCCGCCGGCTGCCGCCGCCGCGGGGACGAGCTGACGGAGATCGCCAAGGAGGCCGCGGCTGGCGATGGGGCTCCTTCCGACCGGCCGGCGCGGGAGTGCCTCGCGTACTTCCATGACATGGAGCAGTTCTGCAGCGACTTCCATCGCGCCGAATGGCTGTACGAGCAATCGCTGAGATTGTCGGCCCAGGGTGACCTGGAAGGGGCCAAGCGGGCGATCACTGCCTGCCGGGCGGAGGAAGTCGTCCGGCAGTACGCGCAGGCTTCCAGCCACGGCGGCATCTCGCGGGGCGAGCAGGGCGTCCTGCTAGCGATGGACCTGAATTGGCTGCCCTACATTGAAGCCGCCCGACAGGCCCTGGGCTTGTCGCCCATCCGCTATCAATATGGCCCCACGTCGCACGAGCCGTCCGCCCAAGGCGCCGGCACTTTGAGCTTCTATGTCGACGCCAGCCACAACCTGTGGCGCTCGTTGGGCCGGCACGAAACCGGGGCCGCCGAGTTCGCCCTGCCCGAGACGACGCCGATCCAGGCCGGCCAACCGCTGCCCGCCGACCGGTTGGAGATCTGCCGCGCCGGTCTGGAGAGCCCGCAGCCCTTGACACTGTACTTGCGGCCGATCACCTGGGACGTGCGGCCGTTCGCGGCCGCGGAGCTGGCCTTGCCCCAGCGCGTGGTCGCCGGGTCCTACCGCGTCTGCCTGCTGTTGTTGGACCCCGCCGCAACCGCCGACCAGCCACGGGTGTTCGACGTAACCATTCGCACGCAAGGCCCCACGCGGCCTCCTGCCGCGACCGAGCGCGTCGATTTGCTGGACCGCGCCGGCGGGACCCGCCGGGCCATCCAGCTCGTCTATCCCGTCCGGCTGGAAAAAGCCGGCGTGGTCGAGGTGACGCTCACGCCGGTGCACGGCAGGGCCTTGATCTGCGGCGCCGTGCTGGAGCCGTGCCGCGGCGAGTGAGCCTCGGCAACGCGACCCTCGGCGTTTCTCCAAGCTACTTTATTGGGTCGATTCCAGGCCACTTGACCCCCTCGCTAGATGCATATTCTTGCGCCTTCCGGGTGTCACACACCCAACGCTTGACACACCAGCCGCTTTCTGTATTCTAAAGTCATTCGCATCTTGTCTGGGCAGTTCCCGGTTCAACTGTGCTGGTTCCGTCTGGCTGCACGCAGCCGGTGTCGCGACCCGCGATTCCCGTGAGGAGTTGACCGATGGACAAGGAATCGAAGATCTCGCCGTCCCCGGACCTTCTTTGGCCAACGGTGCTGACGGTCCTGCTGGGACTGTTCGGCTACGCGAAGCTCATGCCGTCGCTGGAGTCGGCGCGGCCCAAGGATACGTCTGGGAAAGAGGCGTCCGCCAAGATCGAGGCCGAGGGGGTTACCAGCTCACCCGCGCGGCTTTGGGAGGACCCACTGGGCGAGGTCTACCACGACGAATTGCGGAGAATGCGGGCCGCGCAGCGCCGGGCCGCGGCCGACGCGCAAGACAGCGAAAGTTCTTGCGACTGCCTGCTTTTCCCGTGGATCGCCCGCCTGAACGCCCTGGCAGGTGATACAAGAGGACAATCGCCCGAGGGTATGTTGGACGACGTGCGGGAGAGGCCACTCTTGCTGCCGGTCATGGTGCCCGGCGGAACCATCGTCGACGACAAGGAGCATCGCAGGAAAACCCGCTACGCCGTCACCTGCGCCTTGGCCACGGCGGGTTACCAGCCGTCCACGGCGAGACAACTCCGCTATTTTCCGCTTCTGTCCGATGGTGGTGGCGAGTCGGGCAATCCCCTGCTGATTCCGTACGAGCATTTTCGGCCTGATACTTGCCGCCGCGTTTACGACTTCAACGTCGACAACCTCGATTACACGGATGTCGTCGTCTGTTGGCTCGATGAAGATGAAATGGGCGACTCCGTCCTGCACGCGGTCGGGGCGTTGAGGGACATGTTCGATGCGCGGCCTTGGAGCCGCGGGGCGAGGGTCAAGAAGCAATGCGGCGTAAGGATTATCGGGCCTTACAGCTCCGACACGCTGCTCAAGATGGTCCACGAATCCGCTGCCGACCCCGAGCCGTCGACAGCCCCGAGGTTCCCGGGGGGATTTGGCAGCCTGCTCAAGCAAGGCCTATTCGCACTGGCGGGCGCCGACTGGCCCGACCGTAGTTTACGCAAAGTTGAGATCTATTCGCCGCGGGCGACCGTCGAACCGCTTGCGCTGAAGAAGGACGATAGTCCTGACGACGTCTGCTTGCCGCGGATTACCCTGGATCAAGTCAATCATTTTATCGGAAGGCCCACGAAGGACGCTGAGAAGCCATATCCGCCGGTGCCGAAGTTCATCCCGATCGTGGGGACGGATTGGCACCTGGTCCACGCGATTTGCAATGAGTTGAAACTCCGCAACGCATGGCCCAGGCCTCGAGAAGGCGACCCGGCCGAGTGCATTGTGCTGGTGACGGAGAAGGACACGCTCTATGGCCGGTCGATTCCGCTCTTGTTCGCGTCGATGTTCCCGAACACGCTGGATAACCGGGACACGGGGACGATCCCGCCGCTGCTCGTCTATAAGTTCCTGCGCGGAATCGACGGCTCGCCCGCCTCACAATCCGAGATGGAAAGCAAGAAGGCGAGGGCGGGCGACAACGATCAACGGCAGGCGGATCTCCTGGCCGGTTATCAGTCGGTGGGGGACTACCAGATCGATTACCTGCGGCGCCTGGGCGACGAATTGGGACGGTGGGACCGGGAGTTGAAGAAGCGGGGCGGCCGGGGAATCCTCGCCATCGGCGTGGTGGGCACCGACGTTTACGACAAGTTGCTCTTTCTGCGGGCCTTGCGAAAGCGATTCGACCGCGCCTGTTTCTTCACGAACGACCTGGACGACAACTACAGCCGGCCCGCCGAGTTGGAGTATACGCAGAATCTCCTCGTCGCCTCGCATTTTGGCCTGACGCTGCACCCCTCGCTGCAACGCGAGGTGGCCCCGTTCCGCGAGAGTTATCAGACGGCCACGTTTCTCGCGGTGCTGCACGCGGTAGGCGATTATCGCGTCAAGGAGATTCTGGCCAAGCGCAAGCGCCTTACGGCCGCGGGACAAGAGCCTCCGCTCTGGCCGGTCCCCAGCCCGCCTTCCGTGAAACATGTCTCCGAAGCAGCCGAAACCCTGCAGGAACCGCCTTACGGCCGCCCGAGCGACGGGCTCTATTTGAAGTCCCTGGTATTCGAAATCGGCCGCCGCGGACCCTATCAACTGACACCGGCGGGAGCCAGTCTACCCCCTTCTCCCGCGGTGCCCGCAACCTTTGCCACCGACGCATTTGACCTCAACCTGGCCGTACACCCGCCGAGTCCACGCGAGTTGAACCTGATGGACGCACGGGGTTGGTTCTGCCTCATTGCCGGCGTCGTCACGTTGGTAATCATCTTGGCGGTCAACATCAGGTTTGTCCGCGACGTGCTCGGCTTCCTTTTTCGGCCGGTGAAATGGCTTGGCGCGGAGGCGATGAACTTGGGACGCCGCCTTTGGAATCGCGAGACTCGCGTGCCGAAGGCGCGCCTGGCATTGGCGCTGGTCCTTCTTCTGATCGTAGTGCTCCTAGCGCTACAATTGTGGCCGCTGCTGAAAACGCTTTGGCAAGATCACCTTGACCCTGCCGGCCAACCGTTCGTTCTCATATCCGGCACGAGCATCTGGCCGTCGGTCATTCTGCGGGCCGTGGCCGCGGTGCTGGGCATCGTGCTCGTGTTCGCCGGGTTGTCGAAGATCAAGGGCAGCGAGTGCGTAATGCTCGGCGGCCCGGACAACGACGCAGACCCATTCAAGCCCAGCACGGAGGCACAAGAACGGCACCACGAACTGGCGCACTGGCCGAAGCACTTGCCGTGCGGCAAGGGGCTACGCCACTTCCGGAAGTACCTTCTCTTCTGGGAATGGCGCAAATATGACGATCCCCGGCAGATCATGAAGTCTTATCTCCGGTTCGGACACCCGGCGCAACGCTGGGTTCGCGCCTCCCTTTGGTCGCTCGTTTATTTTTCATTCTGCTTCGTTCTGATGTATGGGCTCGACTGTGTCCCGAATCAGGCGGGTCGGGGTTCCGTGGCGCAGTGGGTGAGCCGGGCGGTTCTCTTGGCGTCGGTCTTCGTGATGGTCTTCATTTGCTTCTTTGTGATCGACACACTGCAACTCTGCCAACGCTTCGTTCGCCTGCTTGGGCGCACCACGGGCCGATGGCCGGACAAGTATCTGGCCAACAACGAGAATGAGACCTGGGCGCAAATCCGCAAGGGCCTCGGCCCCGCCGCACGGGGCCAGAACGGGCTGACCGAGCGTCACATCATCCGCGCCATTGCCAAGCATACCCATGCTATCAACAAGTTGATCTGGTTTCCTTTTATCGTGCTGCTGCTGTTGGTCTTTGCCCGGCAGAGCATCTTCTACGCTTGGAGTTATCCTCCGGCCTTGATGATCGTGCAGTTGTTGCTCTTGTTGGCGCTCTGGTTCCATACGTGGCGCCTGCGGATCGAAGCCGATGACGCACGCGACGCCATCATCTGCCGTCTGCGGGATAGGCTGCTTGCGGCCAATGGACCGAAGCGCGGTGCGCTCCGCGAGCACCTCGCGGCAATGATTGATGACATCGATCGCGAAGACGAAGGTGCGTTCAGCCATTGGACCCAGGATTACTTCCTCAAGGCCATGAGCCTGCCGCTGTTGGGCGAGGGCGGGTTCGCGCTATGGGGCCGGTTCCTGGGGCCGGGTTAAGGTCCGTTGTCTTCGGCGGCCGCCGCCGCGACGACCCCGGGATATGAGCCCGAATCGCAACCGTGGGCTGGCGCAAGAGACGTCGCTGGTGCCTCAGTCGGCGTATCGCGGGAAACCCCGCTCGCTGCTTGACAGGCCCGATGCGGCCGCGCTAAACTCTAACTTGCGTCAGCGCTCCTTTTTTTCCGACATGCCAAGGAGACCGTGCCATGAAGCCAACCGGCCAGATCAACCGCCGTCAGGCGATCGCCGCGGCAGCCGCCGCCGCGGCTGTGACGATCATCCCGCGCCACGTCTTGGGCGGCCCGGGCCAGATCCCGCCCAGCCAGAAGCTCAACATCGCCGGCGTCGGCCTGGGGGGCATGGGGTCCGGCGACATCAGCAGCATGGGCGGCGAGAACGTCGTCGCCCTGTGCGACGTGGATCGCAACGCCCTGGGGAATAACGCGAAAAAGTTCCCCGCCGCCAAGCTCTATGCCGATTTCCGCAAGATGCTGGAGACGCAGAAGAACATCGACGCGGTGATCGTCGCCACGCCCGACCACAATCACGCCGCGGTCACGATGATGGCCATCAAGATGGGCAAGCACGTCCACTGCCAGAAGCCGCTGACGCACTCGGTATACGAGGCCCGCGCGATCGCCAAGGCGGCCAAGGAGGCCAAGGTCGCCACGCAGATGGGCAACTTCGGCCAGGCGGGCGACGAAGCGCGGCTGATCTCCGAGACGATCTGGTCGGGGGCGATCGGGGCGGTCCGCGAGGTACACGGCGGCTCGAACCGCATCCCGGCGATTTCGCCGCGCGGCATTCGGCGGCCTACGGACACCCCGCCCGTGCCGGAGGCGTTGGACTGGGACCTGTGGGTTGGCCCGTCACCCATGCGGCCCTACCACCCGTGCTACCACCCGTTCTCGTGGCGCGGCTGGTGGGACTTCGGCACGGGCTGCCTGGGCGACATCGGCTGCCACGAGTTCTCGCCGGTGTTCAAGGCCCTGAAACCGGGCCATCCCACGAGCGTCGAGGCCTGCTCCTCGAACCATCCGTTCGGGCCGGAGATCGCCAACGAGACGGCCCCGCTGGCGTCGATCACGCGCTGGCAGTTCCCGGCCCTGGGGGATCGGCCGGCCTTCAGTTTGACCTGGTGGGACGGCGGCCTGAAACCGCCGCGGCCGGAGGAGCTGGAGCCGGACCGCTCCTTCGGCGAAGGCGACTGGCTGATGATCGTCGGCGAGAAGGGGAAGATGCTCCGCCATCGGATCATCCCCGAGAGCAAGGCCCAGCAGATCGGGCGGCCGCCGCGGACCTTACCCCGCTCGCCCGGCCATTACCAGGAGTGGCTGCAGGCGTGCAAGGGCGGACCGCCGGCCGGCTCGGACTTCGTCAACCACGCTGCGCACCTGGCCGAGGTGGTGCTGCTGGGCAACATCGCCATCCGCACCAAGGAGAAGCTGCTCTGGGACGGCGAGAACCTGCGGTTCACCAACTCCGAGGCCGCCAACAAGCTGGTCAACCCGCCCTACCGGGCAGGCTGGAGCCTGTAGGCCGCAGGGCAGTCCCAGACGAACCACACGCGAGGGCACTGTGAGTCGGGCCGAGGTTGCGCCGCGGCGCGCCGCTTCGTTCTCTCATTGTGTCGGCCCCACCAGCGCGGAGTGACACGGCTCGCACAGAACGCGGTATCTCCCGCTCTGAGTAACCCAGCATTCAGTCATGGGGGCAATGTTCGCACCGCAGACCGTGCAGTGTTCGTGATCCCGGCCGTTCGGTTCGACGGTAAACCGTTCCTCGTCGTGTCCACCCCCCTCGTAAGGGAACAAGACCTTGTGGCCCCCAGCGACGGGGTACCAGCGGCTGAAACCAACGCGAGCCCTCATTCCCGCCACGGCGGAATCGCTATCCTCCTGCCCCTCCGGAACGAAAGTCGACAGCGCGTCGATGGTGGGAATCCGGCTCGGCATCCACTTGTAGCCACGCAGTTCGGCAAGCTCTTCTTCGTTCATTGGCCACTCTTGGGCTAGGGGTCAACTCTTCGCGCCGGGGCGCGCGCCTCCCACGGCATCGGCGGCCTCGGGACAGGCGTCATTGTACCTCCACTTCGTACCACAGTGTCTTGTGTTCGGGGCCCAGGGCGAGCACGGCCTTGGCTGCCGCGTTGCGGTGCGGGCGTCCTGCCTGCTCCGGCAGCCGGGAGGGCTGCACCGCAATGGCCTCGCGGCGGTTACCGGCTTCATCCAGCGGATAGAAGCTGACGCGCGCGGCGGGCACGGGCAGGACGATCTCGGCGGGGATGCCTTCGCACAAGACGGGCGCGGCGCCCCAGCGGTTGCCCAGGGTCACGGTGTCGCCGCCGAGCCGCTCCAGGTGCGCCCCTTCATTCTGTGCCAAGCCGGTGGCGGCGATGAGGATCCGCCCCGGCCGGTCGAAGCCCGCGCCGTCCAGGGCCACCAGCGAAACGGTGGCCCAATCGAGGCGGGTCTTGCCGATGGTCAGCCGCACCTGGCCCAGGTCGAACGACCGGCCGCGGACAAACCCGGTGAAGAGCTTGCTCCGCGGCGTATCGACGAGGAAATATCCGCCCCCCTTCTCAGAAACGTCCCAGCGCAGCTCGCCGGTATCGGAGACGCAGCAGGTTTGCTCCTTGGGCAATGCGGCCTGCGGCTCGGGCCGGGCGATTTGCCCGCTCTTGCCGATGTCCAGCGCCACCGCGTGCAGCAGGGCGTTGCGCTGGTCGAGGCCCAGCGCCGCCGCGGTGAGATTCCAGGCGTTCAGGGCCTCCTGGAGATTGCGCCGCTCCGCCGCGCGGGGCAGCGGGGCCAAGAGCGTCGTTTTCGCCCGGGCAACGTCGCCGCGCAGGAACATCGCCGCGCAGGCCGGCATGTGGACCAGCCGCGGCGTGACGCTCTTGATGTCGAAGAAGCCGGGGATGCGGCGGGGCTCGAAGTCCGCGTCGCCCGAGTAGCAGAAGCTGTAGACGGCGTCCCACCCCTGGAAGGCCGCAAAGGCGGCGATCATCGGGAACCCCTCGGCCGCGTACTGGTTCGGCTCCGGATGGTTGTATTCGCTCACGGTAAAGGCCATGCCCGCCACCCGCCGGGCGGCCAGTCCGGCCAGCGTGTCGCCGGGGGTGTTCACCAGGGCCACGTTGCGGACCGTCCAGTTGGCCATGTCCCAGTCGCGGCCGGGAAAATGCGGATGCTCCCAATAGGAATGGCCGTCGATGTAATCCAGCCCGGCCTGCACGTGCGGCGGGCTCCAGCCAAGCTGCGTCCCCGCCACCAGCGGCTGTACGTGCAGCTCGTCCTTGAGGAAGCGGTACATGCCCGACCAGTAGTCGCGCTCCGTGTCCCACACGAAGTCGACGAAATCGTTCCGCGCCTCGCGGCCCAGGGCCAATTCCGAATGGCGGAGCACGCTCACCGAGTCGTCCTCCACGCGCTGCTGCGGGGCCAGCCCGCTCGTGCCGCCGCTACGCAGCGAAACGGCGGCCAGCTCGAAGGTCCCCGGCTGAAAACCGGTGAGCGTGATGCGGGCGGCCGCGTCGTCCCGCTCCGCCAGGAAGGTGCGGCGGAGCTCCTTCCACTGTGGCCCGAGGCTCACCTGGCCCTCCAATCCCAGCCGCTCCCAGGGGTCGTGGGCCATCATGCAGTTGACGCTGATCTTTCGCGGCTGATCGCTCCGCGCCTGGAAGCTGAGCGTGTAGATCGCGCCCTGCTTCACGGCGAAGCCGCCGTGCGTAAGCTGCGGATGCCAGGAGACGCCGCCGAGCCGCTCCACCACCAGCCGCAGGAATTGCCGCTGCGGCCCGCCGGCGACGACCGACCACTGGGCCTTGGCCTGCTGGTCGCTTTCCAGGTACCACGGGCCGCCGGCGAGCGGTTGCGCGAAGTCGCCCGCCGCGAGCAGTTCTTTGCCCGGCGGCTCCTCGCGGGCGTGCCAGGCCCGCCGCAGGGCGGCCGTGTCGCCGTACTTCTTCCGCAGCCAGCGGTTCCACGCCCGGCGGAAGGTCGTGGCATACGGCTCGGGCAGGTCGTCCAATTGGTTCCATCCCCACTGGGCAAACAACGCGTTCTCGTTGTTGATCTCGACGAAGGCCACGGCTGGCTCGGCGCAGTAGGCCGTTCTCGTGTAGGGGTTGACGTGGGTCAACAGGTCCCGGGCGTACTTCTTCTGCAGCTCGATCATCCGCGGCTCGAAGTTGTCCAGCCCCTTGTCGTAGGTGGGCCGTTGGGAACGGGCGGCGAACCCCTCGGCCTCGTCCACCCACCGCGAGACGTGCAGGTTCAGGTTCGTGTAGATGCCGTGCTGCTTGAGCTGATAGATCAGGTAATCGAGCCGATCGAGCTTCTTGGGGTCGATGATCGTCTTGTTGCGGCTATCGCCCCAGATCGAGTAATTGTCCATGTGGTGCATGCGCACGCAGTTGATGCCCAGCCGCGCCAGCCGGGCGGCCACGCGCTCGGCCTGCTGGTGCGTGGGGAAACAGGCCTCGAAACAGAGGTTGCTGGCCCAGAAGCGCACGGGTTTTGCGGCGCCCGGCGGGCCCGCGACCAGCCGGCCGCCCTCCACGCGGACAAAGCCCTCGCGGCCGGCGGGCCGCCCGAGCCAATCCGACACGTTGCTCGCGTTCTGCGGCGACTCATAGGAAACGACAAACGGGAAGAGCGGCGCGTCGGCGGCCCCGGCCGGCGACACGGCCGCCAAAAGGGCGATGAGCGGGAGAAAGGCGAGACGCGGCATGGTGTGCTCCTCGATTCAGGACGTAGTGGACGGAATAAACCAGGTGAACGCAGCCGTCTGGCCGGCGGCAAGCCCGTCGTTGCCGGGCGGCACCTCGACGTAGCAGTTGGCGCGGCAACTGTTGAAGATGTCGGCCGAGCTCACCGTAGGCAGCACGTCAAGCCGCCACGCGGTGCGCAACGCCGGCGCATATTCCGCGCGGGCCGGTACAAAGTGCGTCCTCTCGCCCTTGGAGCCGGCCGCTTGGGCCAGCTCGCCGTAGAACGGGGCCGCCGCGGCCGTCTGGCCTGTCATGCCCCGGATCGCGGCCGCCACGTAACGCTGAAACCCCAGATGACAAGCCAGCGGATTGCCGGGCAGACCGAACAAGAGCTGCCGATCCTTGCGGGCCAAAAGCAGCGGCTTGCCCGGTTTCTGCTTGACCTTGTGAAAAACGATCTCGGCACCGTACTCTGTCAAGGCCCGGGGCACCATGTCGTGGGCTCCTACGGAAACGCCGCCGGAGAGCAGGACCAGATCCCTGTCCGCCATCCGCTGCAACGTCGCGACGATGGTTTCCAGCCGATCCGCGGCGGCGAGGTGTACCGGCCGCTCGAGCTGCATCGCCGAGGCCAGGGCCAGCAGCATGGGCCCGTTGGCGTCGCGGATCTTGCCGGGCGACGGCTGCCGGCCGGGAGGAATCAACTCCGCGCCGGTGGTAATGATGCCGACGCTCGGCCGGGGAACGACCCGGATCGAGAGCACGCCGAAAGACGCTAGGACGGCCACCGCCAAGGGCGTCACCACGTCGCCGGCGGCCAGCACCCGCCGTCCCTGACGGCACTCGCTGCCCTGCGGAGCGATGTTCTGGCCCATCTCGATCTTGGCCGGCAGCAAGACGCGGTCCGCGTGGCGGGCGACGTGCTCCTTGGGCACGACCGCTTCCGCTGCCGGAGGGCAGACGGCCCCGGTGGAGATCTCCAGGCACCGGCCGTGGCCAAGGTCGCCGCCGAACACGCAGCCGGCGGGTATTTCACCGACCACGGCCACGCTTCGGCCGGCATCCGCAAGCCGGACCGCGAAGCCGTCCATCGTCGCCCGGGCAAACGGCGGGTAATCGCGGTCCGCCGAGACATCTTCCGCCAGACAGAGCCCGCACGCCTCGGCCAAGGGAACCAGCCGCAGCGCACCGGGACGTGCCGCCTGGATCACCAGTTCCAATGCCTCGCCGGCGCTGATCATCGTGTGGCACATCGCTTAATGTGCGTCCAGCCCGTGCAACGTGTACAGCAAGTGCTCCAACGTTTCGAGAATCTCGGGGGTGTACTCTTCCACGGCCCGCACGCTGCCGGGCAGGGTGTAGATTTGCGTCTTGGCGGCCGCCCCGGCGATGGAGCGGCTGAGCCGGGCGCGGGGATTCTGCCGGCCGTACTTGGCCCGCACGTGCTCCATGATGCCGGGGATCAGCGTGTCGCACAGGGCGGCGACGGTTTCCGGGGCCTTGTCGCGCGGGCCGACGCCCGTCCCACCGCAGGTGAACACCACGTCCACGCCGCGAACCACGGCAGCCAGGATCTCCAGCCGCAGTTGCTCGGGGTCGTCGGACAACAGCCGCCGGCTGATCTTCAACTGCCGCAGCCCGGCGGCGAAGAAGGCCTCCAGCAGTCCCTGGATGCGCGGGCCGGAGCGATCCGCATACTGGCCGGCCGCGGCACGGTCGCTCAGCGTGAGGACCAGGCACGTCAGCGGCCGGGGACAATGCTTTCCGCTGTCTCCCGGCCGCAGGACTCCGCCCCGCAGCACGCGTGCGAACAGGCCCTCGGCCGGCATGACGCACTGGCCGACCCGTTGCAAGATCGTACAGCCCGGTCCGTGACATTCCTTGCCGATCTGCGTGATCTCGAGTTCCACCTCGCCCAGCCGGAACGTGTCCAACGGCGCGACCTGCGCGGCGGGAATGCCGCGGAAGGTGATGTTCTCGCCGAACTCGCCCGGCCCAACGGGCTGGCCCGACCCGGCGGCAAAGCGATCCACGCTCTCCTCGGCCAGCAGGCTCACCTGCCGCTGCCCGGGCCCGGAGTGCGCGTCGCCCACGACGCCCAGCTCGTTGACGACGATCTGGCTGGCAGGCCGTTTGATCGTGCCTCGCCGCTGGGAGACGTTGACCGAGACGACCTCAATCTTCGTCATCGCACTTGACCTTCTCCAGGAGCACGATCGGCCCGATCCGCATTTGCTTGTCCACGGCCTTGCACATATCGTAGACGGTCAGCAGGGCCGCGCAGACGGCGGTGAGGGCCTCCATTTCCACGCCGGTGCGGCCCAGGCAGGAGACCGCGCTGCTGGCGCGGACGCCGGAGGGCGTGACTTTCAAGTCCACGGCCACGTGGTCCAGCACGAGCGGGTGACAGAGCGGGATCCACTGGCCGGTCTGTTTGGCCGCCTGGATCCCGGCGATCTGGGCCACCGTCAGCACATTGCCCTTGGCGAGCCGGTCGCTGCGGATCAGCTCGCGGGTGGCGGCCGCCATTTCGATCGTGCCCGCCGCGCGTGCCCGGCGGCGTTGCGGCCGCTTGCCGCTGACATCGACCATGCGGGCGCGGCCCTCGGCATCCAGGTGCGACGGTTCCCGCATGTCAGCCTCCGATGGCGTGCATCAGGACGTCGGTGCAGGCGGAGCCGGCCCGCGGCTTCACGCGGACCGCTCTCTGCAGGGCTTGGGCGGGCCCCAGCTCGCGGACGCTGAAGCTCAGATTCGAGAACAGGCACGGGCGGATGCGGCCGTCGCTGGAGAGCCGCAGGCGGTTGCAGCGCGGGCAATCGCCCCCCAGCCCGCCCTGGACGACCGCAAATCTCCCGCGCGCCAGGTCCATCCGCCGGATAAAGCGCAACTCCAGGGCGGCGGCGGCCGCAAACCGCGCCACGTCCCGCGCATCGGTCTCGCCGGGGTCGGCCTCGACCACGCAGTTCAGCCGAACAGGCGCTAGCCCGGCCTGCACAGCGGCAGCGATGCCCGCCAACACCTGCCGCACGTCGCCGCCGCGGGTGATGGCCGCATAGCGCGCGGGATCGACCGCGTCCAGGCTGACGTTCACCCGCCGCAGACCGGCAGCCGCCAAGCCGCAGGCGTGGCGGGCCAAGAGCGTGCCGTTGGTGGTCATCGACAAATCGCGGACACCGTGAATCGAGGCCAGCATCCGCACCAGGGCCACCAGGTCGCGGCAGACCAGCGGCTCGCCGCCGGTCAGACGGATCCTGGTCGTCCCCATCGCCACGGCCGCCCGGACCACTTCGCAAATCTCTTCGAACGTGAGGATGTCCCGCCGCCGCACGCGCGGAACAGTGCCCGGCGGCATGCAATACGAGCAACGCAGGTTGCAGCGATCCGTCACGGAGATCCGCAAGGAATCGATGCTGCGTCCGTAGGAGTCGATCATCGCTTGTATCCCCGGCAGACAACTCTTCCACATTATTATTCTGCCAGCATTTGCACCAGCCGGCAAGTGGGAGCTTGACACCCCCCGGAGCCGGGCGGGATAATAATCCGCACTGCGTTCCTTTCGGTTGCTAACGGGGAATTCTCGTGAATCCATCCATCACGCTCATCGTCAACGGCACTGCGAGAACGGTGACGACCGGCAGCGATCGCACGCTGCTGGACGTGCTCCGCGAGGATCTGCAATTGACCGGCACGAAGTATGGTTGCGGCGAGGGACTTTGCGGTGCCTGCACCGTGCTCGTGGACGGCAAGAAGGTACACGCCTGCCGGGAGCCGGCCGCGGGCATGGACGGGAAGTCGATCACCACGATCGAGGGGCTGGCCCGCGGCGACGCCTTGCACTCCGTCCAGGAGGCATTCCTCGCGGAGGGGGCCATGCAGTGCGGCTACTGCACGCCGGGCATGATCCTGGCGGCCATGGCCCTCCTCAACCACAACCCCCACCCCACGGACGAGCAAATCCTCGACTGGATGAACGGCAACTTGTGCCGCTGCGGCGGGTATACCAGAATCCTCCGCGCCATCCGCCGTGCCGCCGGGCAACCTGTGGAGGCCAGCCGCTCATGACCACCTCGCCACGGACCGATGATCGCGTGGACCCGGAAATCTATGAGCCGGCGGAGGCACGGCCGGCCGGGGAGCTGACGCGGCGCGACTTCGTGCAAGTGCTCGGCGCGGGGCTGTTGATCAGCGTCGCCGGCGAAGCGGCCTTGGGCCAGCGCCGCCCGGGTGGCCGAGGGGGCGGCTTTTTCGGCCGTGGCCCCACCACCGTCGCCGCACGACTGCACATCGACCGCGACGGCTCGATCACCCTTCTGACCGGGAAGGTCGAAGCGGGGCAGGGCTCCCGGGCCGAGATTACCCAGGCCGCAGCCGAAGAATTGCGGCTGGATGCGGGCCGCATCCGCTTGATCATGGCCGATACCGGGCTCGTGCCCGACGACGGCGTGACCGCCGGCAGCGGCACCACGCCGCGCACGATTCCCGCGGTCCGCAGCGCGGCCGCCGCCGCCCGCGAGCTGCTGCTCGACGTGGCTGCAGAGCGCTGGCAGGTGGAGCGAAAGGCCCTGCGGGTCCGCGACGGCGCGGTCGCCGACGAAGCGGCGAAGCGCACGATCGCCTACGCGGAGCTGGCCCAAGGGGAGGACCTCGCCAAGGCATTCGCCCGGCAGATCCCCGCCAACCTCGCAGTCACACCGGTGAGCGAGTGGAAGGTGCTGGGGACATCGCTCGCGCGGCCCAACCGCCGCGAGCTGGTGACCGGGGCGCACCGTTTTCCCTCCGACGTGGTGCGGCCTGGCATGTTGTATGGGAAGATTCTCCGCCCGCCTTCCTTCGGCGCCACGCTGACCTCGATCGACCTGGCGCCGGCCCGGGCGCTGCCGGGCGTGGTCGTGTTTCGGGAGGGGTCGTTTGCGGGCTGCGCCGCGCCCTCGCTCTTCCAGGCGGAACAAGCGGTAGCGGCGCTGGGCAAGACGGCGCGTTGGGAGAGCCGGCCGCAGCCCTCCAGCAAGGAGTTCTTCGGCAACCTGCGGAAGAACGCCGCGGCGAGCGGCAGCCCGCTGGAGGCGGAGCTCGCCCGCGCCAAGCAGGTGCTCCACGAGAGCTACGAGGTGGCCTATATCCAACACGCGCCGCTGGAGCCCCGGGCCGCCGTGGCCGAGTGGGACGGCGGCAAGTTGACCGTGTGGACGGGCTCGCAGAATCCTTTCGGCGTCCGCGGCGAGCTGGCCGCCGCGCTCGGGCTTTCCGCCGAGCAGGTCCATGTGATCGTGCCGGACACCGGCGGTGGGTACGGCGGAAAACACACGGGCGAGGTTGCGGTCGAAGCTGCCCGCCTGGCCCGGGCGGCCGGGCACCCGGTCTCGTTGCGCTGGTCGCGGGAAGAGGAGTTCACCTGGGCCTATTTCCGCCCGGCGGGGCTGATCGAAATCCGCGCCGGGCTCGACGCCGCCGGCGCGCTGGTGGCCTGGGACTTCATCAACGTCAACTCCGGCGGATCGGCCATCGAGCCGCCTTACGACATCCCCCACAGCCAAACCCGCTTTCTGCGAGCCGCCGCCCCGCTGCGGCAAGGCTCCTACCGGGCCCTGGCCGCCACGGCCAACCATTTCGCCCGCGAGTCCTTCATGGACGAGCTGGCCCACGCCGCCCAGGCCGATCCGCTCAGCTTCCGCCTGCGCTGCCTGAAGAACGAGCGTTTGCGGGCCGTCCTCCAGCAGGCCGCCCAGGAGTTCGGTTGGGCGGAGCGTTGGCCGCGGCGAAGCGCAACGACCGGCGTCGGGCTGGCCTGCGGGACCGAGAAAGGCTCCTACGTGGCCGCCTGCGCCGAGGTCCAGCTCGACCGCAGCCACGGCACGATCCAAGTCCGCCAGGTGTGCCAGGCCTTCGAATGCGGCGCAATCCTGAATCCCGGCAATCTCCTCGCGCAAGTGCAGGGGTGCGTGGTCATGGGCCTGGGCGGCGCCCTCACGGAGGAGATCCACTTCAACGACGGCATGATCCTCAATCCGCACTTCGCCACGTATGCCGTGCCGCGCTTCAAGGACGCCCCGCAGATCGACGTACACCTGCTGAACCGCGCGGACCTCCCGCCCGCCGGGGCCGGCGAAACGCCGATCGTGGCCGTCGCCCCGGCGGTGGCCAACGCCGTGTTCCATGCCAGCGGCGTCCGCATCCGATCCATGCCGATCCGCGGCAAGGCGCTGGAAACGTAACATGGACTGCTCTCGCTCCCACGCACTCGTTCCCATGCTCCGCGTGGGGACGCCCTGAGCGGACGCTCCGCGTCCCCGAGGCCGCGGCGCCACCGGAAAGGCCGCGGAGCGGCCATCCAGTGCGTTCCCACGCAGAGCGTGGGAACGAGGAAGGTGGAGCGTGGGAACGAGGAAGTTGAAAACGTGACATGAACCCAACTCCTTCCGACGCGCGGCCAGGCGACGTTTATCGCCGGATCGTCGATTGCATCGACGGCGGCGGCCGGCCGGCGGTCGCCTTGGTCCTGGCCGGCGAGGGCTCGACGCCGCAACGGGCCGGGGCCCGGGCCGTGCTGGACGCAACCGGCCGCCTCTGGGGTACCGTGGGAGGCGGCCCGGTCGAGGCGGAAGCCCTGCGGATGGCCGCCGAAGCCCGCCGCTCGCAGCGCCCCGCCGTCTTCGACTTCGATCTGAGCCATGCCGATGCGGCGGCGGCCGGCGCGATCTGCGGCGGCCGCATGCGAATCCTCGTCGATCCCACGGTGGCCCAACACCGCGAATGCTTCGCCCGGGCGGCCGAGGCCCTGGCCCAGCGCCGCCGCGGCGTTCTGGTGACCACCATCCGCGCGGGCCCCCCGCTGGAAGTTCAAGTCGAGTGGCTGGCGGAAGACGCCATTCCCGGCGCGGGGACATTTCCCGGCAGCGATCTCATCCGATCCTGCCTGCAACACGATCGCCCGCAACGGTTTATCGCCGAGGCACAGGCATCCGCCAGCCGCACGGAAGTCTTCGTAGAGCCGGTCACCGCCCGCCCGCTCTTGGTGATCGCCGGGGCCGGCCACGTGGGCCGGGCCTTGGCGGTGCAGGCGGTGCAAGTCGGCTTTGACGTGACGGTAATCGACGACCGGCCGGAATTCGCCGCCCCCGCCCTTTTTCCACAGGGGACCACGATCCTGTGCGGCCCGGTCCCCGAGCAGCTTGCCGCCTGCCCTTTGGACCGGGACAGCTATGTCGTGCTTGTGACCCGGGGCCACCAGCAGGATGCCGAGGCGCTGGCGGCCTGCATCCACCGGCATCCGGCCTACCTGGGCATGATCGGCAGTCGCCGCAAGGTGGCCCTCCTGCGCAAGAGCTTCCTCGAAGGTCGAATTGCAACCGAAGAGGAATTCGATCGGGTTTTCGCCCCCGTGGGTCTGGAAATCGGCGCGGTTACCGTGCCGGAGATCGCCGTGAGCATCGTGGCCCAGCTCATTGCAGTCCGGCGGAAGGTGGATCTGCCATGATCTGTGCCATCCTGCCGTCGGCCGGCCTGTCCCGTCGCATGGGCGCCCACAAGCAGCTCTTGCCGCTGGCCGGGACGACCGTCATCGGGCACATCGTCGACCAGCTTCTGCGGAGCAAGCTCGACGAGGTCTACGTAGTCGTCGGCCATGAAGCGGAGCGCATCCGCCAGGCGCTCCGCGGCCGGCCGGTGTGCATCGTTGCCAATCCGGATTATGCGAAAAGCGACATGCTGGCTTCCATCCGCTGCGGCCTGCGGGTGCTGCCGCAGGCCTGCCGCGCGATCCTCGTGGCGCTGGGCGATCAGCCGGCGGTCACGTCAGAGTTGATCGACGCCATGATCGAATCCTTCGCGACCTGCGGCAAAGGGATCGTCGTGCCGGTGTACAAGGGCAAGCGCGGGCACCCGCTGCTGGTAGATGTGCGGTATCGCGATGAAATCCTGACCGGCTACGATCAAGTCGGTCTGCGCGGGCTGCTGCGGGCGCACATGGAAGACATCTTCCCCCTGGCGGTGCCGGACGCCCGACCGCTGGCCGACATGGACTGTCCGCAGGACTACCGGCAAGGGTTGGCCCGGCTCGCCGAGCAGGCCCCGCACCGCGACGTGCTTCCGGGCGGGCGGGCCGGGTGAGCGTCGCTGCACGCCCTCACCCGCCAAAGACCTGCTTGAGGAAAATGTCGAAGACGGCCATCAGCGAGCCGCCGGCCGTGATGCCCGAGGCCACCGGGAACAGGAGCTGTTCCGCCTTGCGAGGCGCGGTCTTCTCGAAGGCGTAGCCCGCCAGCGCGCCGAGGAAGAAGAGCAGAGCGGTGAACCATTGGAAGGTCCAGGCCAGGCCCAGCGCGGCGGCCGAGGGAATCCATTTCTCGTACTTCGGGAACCACTTCGCCAACAGCGGCAACAGGAGGCCCACCAGGGCTCCGACCGCAATCGACCAGGTCTTCACGGGCCCCAGTGCGGCCAGGCCCTCGCTCAGCACCTGGGCCACGGCCTTCCAGGTCTGGGCCGACGGGGCGGCGAACTTGTCGCCCAGCACGGCCGGGCTTGGCACCAGCATCCGGAAACAGAAGACCGTGGCCAACGTGCCCGTGAAGATTCCGGCGAACTGCGCCAGGAACTGCTTGCGCGGGTTGGCCCCCAGCAGGTATCCGCTCTTCAAGTCGGTCAGCAGATCGGCGGAAGAAATGGCCGCCCCCGCCGTGATGTTGGCGCTCATCAGGTTGATATTCATCTGGCCCGGGCTGATGGCCCCGAAAATGAGCTGCGTCACTTTGCCCATGGCCCCAATGGGCGTGGTGTCGGTCTCGCCCGTCACGCGGCAGGCCACCAGGGCCAGGAAGAAGGTCAGGAACACGGCCACCGCGGTCTGCCAGTAAGGCATGCCGAAGGTGGCCTGCGCCAGCCAGGCGAAGGCCAGCAAGGAGACAAGCTGCCCGGCGAAGAACCAGGACATGGGCGCTTCGAGGGCCTCGACCTCGCTGGCGGCGTGGCCTTCTTTGCGGAAGACCCGGCCCAGGCTGGCGAACGCCCGCAGCACGCTCTGCCATTGCAAAGCGAAAGTGAGCAGTCCGGAGGTGACCATGCAGGCGACGCCGCCCCACAGAGTCCAGCCCACGAGTCCCGCATAGTCCGTGGCCGTGGTGACTTGGCAGTATTGCAGGATCGGCACGAAGACCGCCCAGCAAAGCGTGCCGCCCAGAAACATGCTGGCCGAGGCCCGCAGGCCGGTCAAGGCGCCGGCCGCCAGGAAGATGGGGTCCCAGTCGAACAGCACCGTGCGGCCCATCCAGGTCTTGCCGAATGCGGTTTCGTTAAAGCGGGTCACCCACGTGTCGAGGCAGAAGGGTTCCAAGCTTGCGCTGATGACCGTCAGCCCGTCCTTCCAAAACTGGCTTGCAGCGGCCAGCAGGCCGGCGATTCCCAGCCCTCTCACCGCACCGGTCGCCGCGGCACTCTTCGAGTGCAGGGCCCGCAGGGTTGCCGCCGCGCCGATGCCGCTGGGAAAACGGAGCTGCTCGACGTTGATCATCTGCCGCTTCATGGGAATGGCCATCGTCACGCCCATCACGGCCAGGAAGAAAACCCAGGCCAGCATCAGCCACGTGGGCAAGGGGGCGTCGGGGTTGAGCATCATGTAGGCGGCGAAGGCCGAAATCAGCGTGCTGCCCGTCGAATAGCCCGCCGAGCTGGCGGTGGACTGCATGCAGTTGTTTTCCAGGATCGTCATCGGGGTGCGGGCCAGCCCCAGCTTGTACAGCCCCGACCAGATGGCGTAGGAGAGGATGCAAGCGGTGATGGCCACGCCGAAGCCCCAACCGGCCTTCAGCCCGATATACAGGTTCGTCAGCGACAGCACGCCTCCCAGGAGCGAGCCCATCAGCACGGCCCGCCAGGTCAATTGCAACATGCTGTCGCCGCGGCCCTGGTAGACCTTCTCGAACCACTGCCGCTCGATCTCTTCCGGGGTCCCCTGGAAACCGCCCACGTACAGCTCGAAGTCCCGCTCGGCGGCAGGGCCTGCGGCGGTGACGGCATCAACGGGCTCGTCTGCTTCGTTCCGCGCTTCGGACATCCTTCGGCGCCTCCGGGTCAGAACGTGGTGGGACGATGGTTTTGGGAAACAGGCAGGCGGGACGCCCGCACCACAAGGCTCCCCGTAACAAATCGGGCCCCGCCGCGTTATCTTATTGGAGAGGCGCCCGCACAAGAAGGGCCGACAATGGCAGACGCGATTTCGCGACGGCAGTGGGTCCTAGCGGCCGTGGAGCGCCACGAGTTGCCGCTGGTCCGCTATGCCTCCCGCCTATTGGGGGAGGAGGAATCTGCCCGCGAGGCCGTGCAGCACGCCTTCCTGCAACTCTGCCAGGAGTCGCCGGAGGGGTTGGAAGGCCGGGTGGCCCAATGGCTGTTTGCCGTCTGCCGCAACAAGGCCCTGGATCTGCTGCGGGGCCGGCTGAAGCGCAGCCGGGCGGACGAGGCCGAACTGGCCGGCCGCCCAGGCCGCGAGCCTGACCCGGCCGCCCTGGCCGAGCAACAGGACCTCGCGGCCCAACTGAATCGGCTGGTTGCCCAACTCCCCCAGGGCCAGCGTGAGGCCATCGACCTCTGGAGCGAGGGCTTCTCCTATCGCCAGATTGCCGAGATTACGGGCCAGGGCGAGGGGAACATCCGCGTGCTGGTCCATCGCGGGCTGAAACGCCTGCGCCAACAGTGCAAGGTGCCGGTATGAGCACGAATTTCCAACCCAACGACAAGAACGAATTTGAGCCCGGGGCGTCAGCCCCGGGTTACAAGGATTTCCACCCCAACGGCGAAGACCAGCGTCAGGCCGCCCGGCTGACGGCCTACGCCCTGGGGCAAACCGATTTCCCGGAGCGGGCCGAAATCGAGGCCGAGTTGGCCGCTTCCCTGGAGGCCCGCAAGGCGGTCGAGGCCACGCGGGCCCTTGCGGCCCGACTGCAAGAGGCGGCCCGGGCTGCTCCGCTGCCGGAGCGGTCGGCGGGGCTCCGCGCCGCGCTGGAGCGGGAATTGACGTGCGAGCCCGGGGCGTTAGTCCCGGGCCGGGATGCGGGGAATGAGCCCGGGGCGTCAGCCCCGGGATGGGACGCAGAGACGCGGGGACGCGGAGACGCGGAGGGCCGGCAAGCTGCCTCCCCTCTCCCTCCGGGAGAGGCACCCGCAAGCGGGTACCCGGGGGTGAGGGGCCGGCCGCGTCGCCGCCGGCCCTACTGGGCGATCCTGCTGGCCGCTGCCAGCCTGTTGATTGCCGCCGTGCCAGCCTACATGTTCCTGGCATCCGGGCTGCGTCATCAGGCCGCGGCCCCGTCCGCAGTGTCTTCTACGGCCAGCGCCCGTGAGGACGTTGCGGCCGGCCCGGAAACCCCGGCTGCGGTGCCCTCGGCTCACCGGGAAGAGACGCAGAAGAAGCTCGCTGAACTGGTGGACAAGTACAACAAGTTGATGCACGACCAGCGTTACGCCGAGGCCGACGCCGTGGTCAAACAGGCCACCGCGCTGGCACCGGACAACCCCACCGTCGCGATCCTGCGGAACGTCCACGGGCTGGGGTGGAACGCGGAGATCAGCAAGTACATCGTGGAGGACAAGGAGAGGGGCGGCGTCCGCGAGATGCAGTCAACTGACCTGGCCGCCGTCCCACCGTCGGCCGATGTCCCCCTCGTGTATCCCACCGCGTCGGAGTGGATGGCCTTGACGGCGCGGCGAAAGGGCACCGCCGAGCCGGGGGAGCCGCAGGCCAGCGGGGAGGGCCGCATTGCTGTCGGCGGGCCGGGTTCTGGGCCGGGTTCTGGCCCGGGCGAGACGCTCAGGCCCGAGGGGTTCTACCAGCCGCCCGCTGGCCGCCCAGCGCCATCTATTGGCGTCCAGCCGCAGGCGTCCGCCAGCCTCGCGAAGCCCTTTTCCAACTACGCGGCCTCGCCGGCCATCAGCCCCTGGCTGAACCTTTATCGCAACGGCACTGCCAATGGCACGATCGATAACTACACCGCGCTGGTGCGGCCTGGGTTGGCTCAGCAAGCGGCGAGCCAGTATTTTGGCCCCCCGACCGACGGCCCGCAGAATAACATCCTTCAGCAACAGCAGCCCGCCATGGGAGGCCGAGGGCAGGAGATTCCGCTGGGCCCGGGCCTGGCTAACCCGAATGCCTTCATCACCTACCCGCAGAGCTACCGGGGCTATTCTCCCAGCCTGCCGCCTTCCAGTGCCGGCGGCGTGATGCCTGGCTACGCCATTGCCGGCAGCGCGGGCGGGGTGAGCCCGCACGGTACTCAGTACCCGGTACCCGGTACTCCGTACTCGGGACTCGGCATTCCGTTTGGCACCGGTGCGTCGGGCGCGAGCGCCAATCTGTCCCTCGCTGCCGCAAGCACGCCGGGCGACAACCAGGTCGCCTTAAACAACATCGCCATCGGTTACTACCGCGGCGGCGGCGGGCTGGTCCTACCCAGCCCCAACGTCTCCTTCGCGGGCACGATCGCCAGCCTCTCCGCCTCGAACGCCTACAGCGGCGGCACCAGCGTTGCCTCCGGCAGCCTGGCCGTGCCCGGCGGCAATTTCGCCAACACGGGGGGCATGACCGCCAATTCCGGCGCCATCTCGCCCACGGCCACGCTGGTGGCCGCCTCCGGCGGCACCCTCAACCTCTCCGCCGCGAGCACCTACGGCGGCGGTACCAGCCTTGCCGCCAATACCGCGGGCACGCTCAACTTCAACGGCCGCACTGTTGGCCTCTCCGCCGCGAACAGCTACGGCGGCGGCACCAGCCTTGCCGCCAATACCGCGGGCACGCTCAACTTCAACGGCCGCACTGTTGGCCTCTCCGCCGCGAACAGCTACGGCGGCGGCACCACCGCCGCCTCGGGCGCCACCTTGGGCGGCAACAGCGCCAACGGGCCGGCCGGGAGCGAGGCTAGCCTCGCGGGTGGCACGACAAATGCTGTCGGCGGGGAATCCATCGGCGACTACACCCGCGTCAAAGGCGCACTGGACAACATCCTGGCTGTCCGCGTGGAGAAACAGAAGGATTTCGTGGCAACCCTTTTCCAAGCCGAGAAGTCGCACATCCCCTTCCCCGACGAGCCGCCGATCGTCTATCCGCCGTCGCTCCCTGGCAGCGGGAGCGACAAGGACCTTGAGCTTGAGAGGGTTATTGCAGCCACAACGGTGCCCCAAAGTTGGGCGATTGACGCTAGGGCAAGCGAACGTGAGGCGGAGAAGAGCGGGAAGACCGGTAAGGGCAAGAAGCACGTCGAAACCTGGAAACCCTCCGGCCTCGTCCCGAATACCTCACGGCTGATGGTGGGCGATAACGAGGAATTGCCGCTGCGGGGCATGCAGGTCGAGGTCCGCATCGACGGCTTCCGTGCCAGGGTCGTCCTGGACCTGTTCTACTTCAACGACCAGCCCCGGCAGCTTGAGGGCAGCTTTCAGTTGCGGCTGCCGCAGGAGGCGTCGCCCTATTTCTTCGCTTTCGGCCGGACGGTCTACCAGGCCCCGCGGGCCGAGCCGCCCGACTCGATGTTCTTCAAACGGGAGCAGGTGGCCAAGGCCGACACCACGCCCGAGGAAATCCTTGCCCTACGGCGTGGGAGCTGGGAGGAGCCCAAGGTGGCCCGCATGGTGCCCCGCGAGACGGCGGCCTTCGCCTACCGCGAGACGGTCCGCCGGCGGGTCGATCCGGCGCTGGTGGAGTGGTCCGGGGCGGGCGTGTTCCAATGCCGCGTCTTCCCGCTGGCCCCGAATTCGTTGCACCGCGTGGTCATCGGCTACGACGTGGACCTGCTGCGGGTGGGCGACGACCTGGAGCTGCGGCTGGACCTGCCCGCACAGACGCCGGCCGCGGTGGTCGATTTCAACATCGCCGCCAAGGCCGAAAGGGAAGTCAGCCTCGACGCCCCGGCCACCCGCTCGGCCGATGGCCGGCTTGCCTACCGGCTGGTGAATCCCAAGGATCGGCCGATCATCGTGCGGCTACGGGAGCCGGGCCAGGTGATGCTCGCCAGCGACGACGGCAAGGCGGGCGGCTACTTCGCCACCCGGCTGACGCTCCCGCTGCCGGAGCCGCAAGCGGGTACGGCGCCCGCGACCGCCCTCCCAAACGGCGGCGGGAAGGCGGTTTTCCTCGTGGATACGTCGCTGAGTGCGGGCCCGCAGTTTCCCCTCTGGACCAAGCTGCTCAGGGCCGTGCTGGAGAACAACCGCGACCGGATCGAGCAGTTCGCCGTGCTCTTCTTCAACGTCGAGACGTTCTGGTGGCAGGAGCGGTTCGTGCCGAACACGCCGGAAAACGTCGCGGCCCTGATGAGCTACGCCGACTCTCTGGCCCTGGAAGGGGCCACGGACCTGGGCCACGCCCTGGCGGAAGCCGCGTCACCCGCCTGGCTCAAGCGGGCCGATGGCACGCCGCCCGACCTCTTCCTCTTGAGCGACGGCGCGGCCACCTGGGGCGAAGACCGCTGGCCGCTCTTGGCCGCCGGGCTGAAAGGGCCCTCACCCCCTGCCCCTCTCCCACAAGGGGAGAGGGGAGCTAGGTCGGGGCCGCTCTTCGCCTATCAGACCGGCATGGCCGGCGGCGATGTGCGCCTCTTGGCCCACCTGGTCGAGCAGACCGGCGGGGCGGTGTTCGCCGTGCTGGGCGAGGCCCAGGTCGCCCGCGCCTCGACCGCACATCGCACGCTGCCTTGGCGGCTGACGGGCGTGGAAATGGCCGGCGGGCACGACCTGCTCCTGGCCGGCCGCCCGCAATTCGTCTTTCCGCACCAGGAACTGCTGCTGGTGGGCCGCTGCGAGCCGAAGCTGGCCGGCACCGAGGTCGTGTTCACGCTCCGGCGGGGACAGGCGACAGAGCGGGTTAGCGTCAAGATGGACCGCGTGTTGGGCTCCGAGCTGGCGGAGCGGACTTATGGCCAGGTGGCGGTCGGGCAGTTGGAAGACCTGGCCGAGGCCGCCCGGCCGATCGCCACGGCCTATGCCCGCCATTTCCGCGTGACCGGCCAGACCTGCTCGCTCTTGATGCTCGAATCGGAACAGGACTACGCCCGCTTCCAGATCAAGCCGGAAGAGGACGCATTCGTGGTGCAAGACCGGCCGGCCTCGGCGGTGGTGGCGAAGGCCGTGGCCGGGGTTGGCAAGGCCCTGGGCGATCCCAAGGCGGCCTTCCTGGCCTGGTTCCGGGGGCTGGAACAGAACTCCGGGGTGCATTTCGATCTGCCCGCTTCGCTGGGCGTCGCGCTGGAAGGGCTGCCCGGCGAGGCGTTCGCGGTCGCGGTGCCGCCGCTGCGGTGCAAAGTCCGCACGCGGCAGGAGCTGCCCGAGAACGTGCGGCAGTTGTGGACCCTGGGACCGCCGGACTATGAGAGCCTCGCCACCGAGTCCCAACGGCGGCTGGAGCGGTATGGGGCGGACGACGCTTTGCGGGCCGTGAGTTCCCTGGTCGAGGATCGGCCGGGCGACGCGGCCCTGGCCCGCGACATCGCCTTCACGGCGATGCACTGGGGGCTGCCCGCTCAGGCCTACCACTTGCTCCGCCGCGCCGCCACGGCCAGGACTTTCGAGCCGATCAGCTTCCTGGCCCTGGCCCACTGCCTGGAGCAGGCGGGCAATGCCGACCTGGCCATCGTCTATTACGAGCTGGCCTGCGGCGGCCGCTGGGACGGGCGGTTCGGCGATTTCCACAACATCGCCCAATTCGACTATTGCCGCTTTCTCCGCCGCCTGGCCGACGGCCGGCTCCACGCCGCGCTGGGCGGCTATGCCCGGGCACGGCTGGCGACGCTCACCGCGGCCCAAGTCCGCGACACAGCGGACCTGGTGGCGCTGATCTTCTGGAACACCGACGGCACGGACGTCGATCTGCATGTGACCGAGCCCGGCGGCGAGGAGTGCTACTACCAGCACCGCCAGACGGCCAGCGGCGGGCAGCTCAGCCAGGACGTGACCACCGGCTACGGCCCGGAAATCTACATCCTGCCGCGGGCCCCTGCCGGGGCCTACTCGGTGCGGGCCCACTATTTCTCCGCCGATGCCAACCGGGCCAGCACCCGCACCAAGGTCTTCGCCCTGATCTACCGGGGCTGGGGGACGCAGGAAGAGCAGGTGACCGGGAAGGCCCTGCTGCTCGGCGGCCGCAGCGAGATGCACGAGCTGGCCAACGTCCTGATCGGCGGGCCCGGCGGGCGGAATCCCTGGCCGGCGAAATAGCCCTCTCACCGGCAAGGGCCGCCTCCCCGCACTATCTCGAAATCCATCCAGCGCCTCGCGGGACGGATGCGGATTGAGGTTCACCCTCGGCCCGGCCGGACGGCGTTTCTGCCGTCGCCGATCTGCCGACAAGACGGTGCGAGAGTCTCTTGCGTCCCCCCGATGCCGGTGTAAAATCACTATGCGGAGGCGGGGCCCGCCACCCGCGGCAACCGAGTCTGTGCCGACACCACTCCCGGCGGAAGCAGCGCAGTGAGGATGTTTCGTGGGCAAGGCCGAATGTGGGTCGTTCGAAGCGACACTGAAGGTGCGTCGCTGCCATTTCGGGCTGCGGGCGCTGCCGGCGTTGGCGGCGGCAGTTATTCTCGTTCTGGGGCTGGGCCTGACGCCGATCCTGGGCAGTGAAAAGGCAGGCGCGTCCGGTCAACTGCAGGCGGATACGCTGCTAACGCCCCACGTCGAAGTCACGCGCGTGGGGAGGGTCCTCTACTTGGACTACCAATTGCTCGACGACAGCGGACACAACCAGATCCGCGAGGCCCTCCAGCGAGGGCACAACACCCCGCCGCGTCTGACGGTGTGCCAGGACGGGTGCGAGATCGCCTCCGGAACCTTCGACTATGGCTGAGGCGGCGTCTGCTCGTACTCGTGGCGAGTACCCTTGACGATCGGCAACAGTGAATTGAGCATCATTGCCTCGCATGACCTCCCGCGGCAGGGCCTGCGCACGAGCAAGCCCGTAGTGGTGGATTGGCGGTGGTACTACCATCTGCCCGCTCTGGCGTTCTGGGCGCTGGCTTTGCCGCTCTTGGCTGTGGTCAAGCAGAACCGCCAGCGGCAGGCCTGGGCGATCTTGCTCGCGCCGCTGGTGGTGATCGTCGCTTCCCGCATGTTGACCAGTCTGTTTTCCGTGCCATCCGGCCCGGCGGAAACCTTCGCTATGTTCCTCACCACGCTGGCCACCGCATGGACGATCGTGTGGCTGCTGGGGCCGTGGCTCGCTGAGGTGCGGGGCGGGGCGGCTTTTTTGATCGCCCTGGCCATGATGTACCTCGTCGGTCTGCTGTCGTACCTGGCTTGCTTTGGCATGGCTTATCACAAGAATCTGCCGCCCCTGGCTGCCTGTTACACGCTTGCCGTCTTCGGCCTGCTTCTGCCGATGTTATTGGCCCGCCGCTCTTGTCGAACGGTGTATTCGCGGTCGCGATTCATGACGTGGCTGCTCCTGTGGATGGGTCTTACCATGACCGGCTGCATGCTGCTGCTGGATGCCGCGATGACGCTGATTACCGCCGCGGCAGGAGAGGGGGCCGTGGCTGACCTTTTCATTGCTGCTGTGCCGAGCGCGGTGTTCGGAGTGGCCTCGGCGATCGCATTGTACGTGGTGAATCTACCGTTCATGGTGGTGGCCTTGCGCACGGACTTCTACCGGGAGCGGTTTTTTCGTGTCTTGCGCCTGAAAGGACCAGCAGATCAGGGACCAGGGGCCCCAGGACCAGCCGATGAGGCAGCCGACACGGCGTAGCTTGCCGGGTGGCCTTGGCCGGTGGTTCCGGCGGCCTGTCCCGGACAGGCTCAACCGTAATTCGATCCCGGCAGGAGTGCTGAAAACGTCAACGGGGCATTACAGATAGGAGCAGCAATATGCGGACACGGCAGCAAAGGACGGATGCGGGTGCGTGGCGCGGGGTGGCGGCCGCGGCCCTGGCGGTCTGCGCCGCTTTGGCCACGGCGCCGGCGGCACTGGCGGCCGAGGAGAAGGTGCTTCTCCCGGACGGGACGGCGTTTCCGTTCTGGGACGACCACACGCACTACCGTGCGACCTACCACGTCGCCTGCCAGGATCCGCAAGCTTCCGACGCGAACCCCGGCACGCGCGAGAAACCGCTGCGGACCATCGGCCGCGCGGCGGAGATCCTTCAGCCCGGCGAGAAAGTCGTGGTCCACGAGGGCGTCTACCGGGAATGCGTCAGCCCGCGACGCGGCGGCACCGGGCCCCAGGCCATGATCGCCTACGAAGCCGCCGCGGGCCAGCAGGTGATCGTCACGGGGGCCATCCCCTGGCAGCCGCGCTGCCTGCCCAGCTCCGGTTGGGAGCCGCCGCTAGCGACCGCCTGGATGGCCGATCTCCCGGCGGAGGCGCTTGTAGGCTACAACCCGTTCCTGGCCAGGAACATCCACGAAGAGTTCGTCATCTACCGCAACCTGGACGACTCGGCCAAGTACCTCTTGCGGCGCGGCCACGTCTTCGTCGGCGGCAAGCCGCTGGCACAGGTCTTTCGCTACGCCGACCTTGCCCGGCGGGACGGCGCTTTCTGGGTCGAGGAGCCCGGCCTGCGCATCCACTTCCGGCTGCCCGCAGATGCCGATCCGCGCAAGGCCGCCCTGGAAATCACCGCGCGAGAACAGGTCTTCGCCCCACGCGAGCGCGGGCTGGGCTACATCCGCGTCTGCGGTTTTCGCTTTGAGTGCGCTGCCGACGGCGTGCCGGTGCCGCAGCGCGGCATGGTCAGCACCAGCCGCGGCCACCACTGGATCATCGAGAAGAACCAGGTCCGCTGGGCCAATGCCTGCGGGATCGACGTGGGCAACCAGGACTGGAAGGCGGCCCGGCCGGCGGAGTTCGGCCGCCACATCCTCCGCGGCAACCGCGTGAGCGATTGCGGCGTCTGCGGCATCGCCGGCTGCGCTTGCGTCGACCAGACGCTCGTCGAGGACAACCTCGTCGAGCGCGTCGGCGGCCTGGACATCGAGCGGATGTGGGAAGTCGCCGGGCTGAAGTTCCACACCGCCCACAGCGTGCTCATCCGCCGCAACACGTTCCGCGACCTGCACCGCGCCGCGGGGATCTGGCTCGACTACTTGAATGCGAACTGCCGCATCACGGGCAACCTGTTCCAGGACATCACTTCCTGCAACGGCGCGCTGTTCGTCGAAGTCAGCCACGCGCCCAACGTGCTGGACCACAATGTCTTCTGGAACGTCCGGCCCAGCGGCGGCGCCGAGCCCACCAGCCCGAAGGACGGCTCGGCCGTCTGCACGGACAGCTCGACCGACACCGTGGCGGCGTACAACTTCTTCGGCAACGTCCGCGGGTTTGCGGCCTGCGTGAACAACCTGCAGGCGGAGCGGATGATCGCCGACGGGCGCAAGGGCGAATGCCGGGGGAACCAGGTGCTCAACAACGTGTTTTGCGCCTGTCCCCGGCGGATCTACCTCGGCCGCAGCGACGGCAACCGCTGCGACGGCAACCTGTTCGACACCGCCCAGGACGGACTGTTCGACGTTCAAGATCCTGTGCCGAATCCCAAGCCGCGGCTAGGCACGTGGCAAAGCAATTTCGGCCAGGACCGGGGGTCGGCGGCGGCGGCGATGGAGGCCGCCCTCGACGCCGCGGACGGCCGGCTCCGCTATTCCTGCGCAAAGACCCCGGCGATCTGCGTGCCCGTCGCCCGGCTGGGAGAATCGGCGCCGGCCGCGGGCCCCGGGCCGTTCGATGCCGAGCAATGGAAATTGCTCCGCGAGGGGAAAGCGGTCCTCGCCCGCTGACGGCCCCAACGCGTAGGGTGGGCCGAGCAAGCCCGAGTCCTGGTGGGGCTTCGGTCGCGGTCTTCGCGCTGGCCGTCGCCGACGTGTGAATAGGCGTCCGACGGGTTTGCGAGCCCCACCAGTAGTTTGCGACCTCGACCCACCCTAGTAGCCCGACCACTTCATTTATTTGGGTGCCACGGTTGGCTTGCCCAACCGTGTTTTCCGCACTGCTGGGCAAGCCAGCAGTGGCACCCAACTTAACATTTTGGCGTAGACGGGCTACTACGGTGCGCTCGCCCGCGGCGCGAGATATTGCACCCCCCCATGCGGGTGTGTTGCGATGCGCGAGCATTTGATCATAATGGACAGAATCCTGAAGTTCGGAGGATGTGGGCTGCTTTTCGTTTCTCGCCCCCCCAATGCGGCGGGCAGCACCCAATAGTTTCTGTCGACAGGCGAAATACCTACGGGTTCCGAAGCTCCTCAGCGAGGAGATAGCCATGACCGCCGTGTTTGTGGTCTGTGCCGCGGTAGGGGCAACCATCCTGGTGCTCCAGTTCATCCTGGCGCTGGTCGGCCTGGGCGGCGAGGCCCTGGGGGTGGACGTGGCCCACGACTTCGGCCACGACATGGACGGGGCAGACCACGAGCTGGGCGCCGGCGATGCGGACCACGAGCTGGCCCCCGGCGAGGCGGGCCACGACGGCGGCGGCGCGCATGCCGAGTCACCGCATTCCGGCACGGGCCACGTCTATCACGGCTCGGCATCGTTGTTTCGCGCATTATCGCTGCGGACGGTCACGGCCGCGCTGGCATTCTTTGGCCTGGCGGGCCTGGCCGCCCAGTCCGCCGATTGCACGCCCTTCAACGCGGTGCTGATCGCGGCCGCCGCCGGCCTGGGCGCCATGTACGCCGTTTACGCCATGCTCCGCGGCATGCGCTCGCTGGGGGCGGAGGGCACCGCACGCATCCAACGCGCGGTGGGCCTGCACGCCACCGTCTACCTCCGCATCCCCGGGGGCCAAAAGGGCGCCGGCAAAATCCAGATCAACCTGCAGAACCGCACCATGGAATACCTGGCAACGACCCCCGGCGACGCGATTCCCAGCGGGGCCACGGTCGTGGTCACCAAAGTCCTCGGCTCCGATACCGTCGAGGTCCAAACCGTCGCGACGAGCAACGCTCCGCTCCCAACGGGAGAGGGAGTTTGACCGATCTTTGTTTGACAGACCTCTTGCTCACAAAGGAGCAGCCATGTTCCACTCGCTGCTGAACTCGCTTCCGCTGGCGCCTTGCTTCGCCGCCGCGCCCGGCGCCACGCCCGGCGGCACGCCCGCCGGCGTGCCGTTCGAGGTTTGGCTGGGGGCGATCTTCGTGCTGGCGACCCTGGTGGCCTTCTCGCTGGTGATGTGGCTGGCCAAGCGCTACAAGCGCTGCCCCAGCAACCGCGTGCTGGTGATTTTCGGGAAGTCGGGGCGCGCGCACGAGGCGGCCACCTGCATCCACGGCGGGGCGAAGTTCATCGTGCCGCTGATCCAGGACTTCGCCTGGCTGAGCCTCGAGCCGATGCAGATCGAGATCCCGTTGCGCGGCGCGCTGTCGATGGAGAACATCCGCGTCAACGTGCCCAGCGTGTTCACCGTGGCCATCGGCACCGCGCCGGAGTTGATGCAGAACGCGGCCATCCGCCTGCTGGGCATGCCCCGCTCGGAAATCGCCAAGCGCTCGGAAGACATCATTTTCGGGCAGTTGCGGCAGGTGATCGCCTCGATGCAGATCGAGGACATCAACCGCGACCGCGAGAAGTTCCTGGAGGCGATCCAGAAGTCGCTGGAGCCCGAGCTGCGCAAGATCGGCCTGGTGCTGATCAACGTGAACATCACGGACATCACCGACGAGTCGGGCTATATCGAGGCCATCGGCCAGAAGGCGGCCTCGCAGGCGATCCAGAAGGCCCGCGGCGACGTGGCCGACAACGAGAAGATGGGCGAGATCCGCGTGGCCGACGCCGAGCGCGAGAAGGTGGTCCAGGTGGCCAACGCCCACAAGCTCCGCGAGATCGGCACGCGCGAGGCCACCCGCGAGCAGGCCGTCCGCGTGGCCGAGCTCGACAAGGAGCAGCAGGTCGGCGAGCAAGCAGCGGCTTTCCAGAAGCAGGCCCAGGTGAAGGACGCCGAGCGCGAGATGCGCGTCAAGCTGGCCGACGCGGAGGCGCGGGCGGTGGAGGGCGAGAACCTGGCCAAGGCCGACGTGGCCGGCTCGCTGGCCGGTTTGCAGGTCAAGAAGGCCGAGGCCTACCAGTTGGGCGAGACCCGCAAAGTCCAGGCCGAGGGCGCGGTGCTGGAGGCCGAGCACGTCGCCCGCGCCAAGGCCGCCCTGGCCGAAGCCCAGCGGATCGAGGCCGAGCGGCGGGCCGCCCTGGAGGCCCCGGCCAAGGCCGAGAAGGCCAAGATCGAAGTGGAAGCCGCAGCCGAGGCCGCCAAGCGGCGGATCGAAGCCGAAGGCGAAGCCGCCGCCATCTTCGCCAGGCTCGAAGCCGAAGCCCGCGGACAGTTCGAAATCCTTTCCAAAAAGGGCCAAGGGCTGCACCAGATCATCGAGGCCTGCGGCGGCGCCCAGCAGGCCTTCCAACTGCTGATGCTGGAGCACTTCGACCATCTCGTGGAAGCCTCGGCCAAGGCCATCTCGAACATCAAGTTCGACAAGATCGTCGTCTGGGAGGGCAACTCGGCCAATGGGCAAAGCGCCACCGCCAACTGGCTGCACAACATGTCCCGCACCCTGCCGCCGATGATGCAGGTCATGCGCGACATCGGCGGCGTGGAAATCCCCGAAACGCTCGCCAACTTGACAGGCGCCCCGCGGAGTGCGCCGACCGACGGCCAGCCCGCGGCCGACGCGGCGGTGAAACACCCGGGTCCCCCGCCGGCGCGCCCCAGCGGAGCGTGAGAGGCACAAAGCCGCGACCGGCGGTCGCGGTGCCAACGGGAACATGAATCCAGCCCGAAACGATTCCAGCGCTTACGCCAGTCCGCTGCGTTTCGATGAGAACCGCATTCGCGCCGCCGCGGTCTATTGCAGCGACGGACGCTTCGGCGAGCACTTCGACGACTTCCTGCACAACGGCCTGGGGCTGCCGCGCTACGATCGTCTCGCGGTGCCGGGAGGCGCGGCCTGCCTGGCCGGCCACTTGTCCGCCTGCCGCGAAGAAGACGGCCTTGTCGAGCAGTTGCATTTCTTGATCAAGGTCCATGGCCTGCAGCGCCTGGTGTTGATCGCCCATCAAGACTGTGCCTTCTACGGCGAGCGGCTGCACGTGCCGGCGGCGCAATTGGAAACGCGGCAGCGGGAAGACGTGCAGCTCGCGGTCGAGCGAATCCGCTCGATCGCCCGCAGTCTGGTGGTGGACGCATTCTTTGCGAGGAAGGAGCCGGACGGCACGATTCGCTTCGAGCCGCTGCCGTAGCACAGGCCAATGCGGCCCCGGCCGGCCCCGCTGCTGGGCAACGAGCGGGGAATATGTCATAATGGGAGACAGACAGGGAAGTTGATCCCCACTGCGGCGGCCTGCATGCACTCAGGCCGCCTGCCCGCCGTTCCCGCCCGCCGAAATTTTCATCCCACCAGGAAAAACCCACCTATGAACAAAGTGCTGGGGACGTGTGCTGCACCTGCCCGCTTGCCGGCCGGCCTCGTGCCGGCCTTGATCGCGGCGATCCTCGCGACGGCCGTTTGCCCCGCTGCTTTTGGGGCGGAGTCCCAAGTGCGTCCCTTCTGGGGAACCGAGGCCCTCTGGGGCTATTGGGAGTTTGCCGGCGACTACCTTTGCAAGCGGGACTGGAAGCTCGTCTCCGTGAGTCACGAGGCCGCCGACCCCTGGAGAGCACAGAACCTCATCGACGACGATCCGGAGACCTTCTACTACCCCAACGGCCACGACTCCTACGAGGTGGTCCTCGATCTGGGCAAGAGCTACGAGTTGGGGGCGTTCACCATCCTGACGCTCGGCAGGCCCAACGCCGCCGTCGACAGCCGCATGGCGCGATACGAGCTCTTCGTCGGCGAATCGAAAGGGCAGCCCGGCCTGCTGGTGGCCCGGGGGGATTTCGACGGCGCGGAAGGGCAGGAAACGGTCGTGACATTCCCTGCGGCCCGGGGCCGCTACGTGACCCTCAGAGCGCTGGCCCGCCCGAACCCGTCCAAGGAAGTCTGCATCCGCAAGTTCAACCTGGTCGGCGCCGGGGCGGTCAATCGCCATACGGCGGCGAAAGCAACGGAGGCCGCCCGGCGGCAGACCGCCTGGGAAAACCGCAACTCCGACCAGGCCGTGGCAGCCCTCGGCCGCGAGCTGCTCGACATGCTCTTCTGCACTCCGCAAGATATCAACCGCTCGAACTTGCGCGCCCGGCCCAAGCTGGAGCAGCTCGGCAAGCTGAAGGCGGCCGGCCGCTACGCCGACGCCCTGCGGGTCTTTCGGGAATACTACTTCGACAAGCTCCGCCACCCGCAGGCCTTCGGCATCCATGCCAACGACGTCCATCCCTATGGGACCGGTTTCGCGGGCCTGAGCGATTTCCCCTCGGGGGCGCTGGATAAGAATCTGGATTCGGACGGCCAGAAGAAGCTGGTCGCCGCCGCGGACGAGCTGCTGGAAGGTCGCATGACGCTGGGCAACGGCACGAAAGTCCTCCTCGGCGAGCCGGGAGCCGTGGATTGGGAGGCCCCCGGCCCGCCCTACGGCTACACGACCAAGACCCGCGCCGTGCAGCCCTACCGGGAACTGTGGTGGGGCACGGCATTCCAGCCGCTCTTTGCGGCCTACATGGTGACCAAGGACGAAAAGTATCTCAAGCGCTGGGTCGCATACATGGACGACTGGGCGCTGAACCCGAGTTTCCTCGAGGAATTGCACCCGATTCTCAACCACGACAATTCGCTGTATCCGGTGGTGAGCACGCTGCGGATGTTTGCCGGCATTGCCAACGCGCTTCCGTTTGACAGCGAGACGGTCCCGCCGCCGGCCTTCGCGCGAATCATGAAGAAGCTGGTCCGCGAGTCGCCCCTGACGCACGCCGTCTACATGCGCTCCAACCCGAATGCCTGGACGCCGGGCGCCGGGCAGATGCTGTTCGCCATGCTGATCGACGAGTTCAAGGTGGCCCCGCTGTACTTCCGCGAGGCCCGCCGCCGCAACATCGAGGACATCAACGTCCTGCAGGAACTCCGCGACGGCACGGAGAGCCATCAATGGCCCGGCTACAACTTCCTGCTGCTGGTGAATGCCGGCGCCCTGCGGCTGATGGACGCCCGCGACGGCCTGCCGGCCTGGGCGCAGCCCGCGTGGGAGCGAGACCTGCACAGTCCGACCTGGCAGCAGGAGTTGCGCGAGGCGCTCCAGCGGCGCGCCCGCTACCTGCTACATTGGGGCACGCCCAACGGAGAGTATCCGCTGGTGACGCACCAGGAGCCGCCCAGCGAAAAGAAGATGAAACTCCGCGAGGCCTATGACCGCGTGCCCAGCATGCTCGACGACCCGACCGACGCCAAGATCTACTCGACGCTCTACGGCGACGGCGCCTGCGGCCTGCCCGGCTGCACCGCGGACTGGTTCCCCTACGGGGGCTACAACATTGCGCGCACCGGATGGAAACCCGACGACGGCTACGGCGCGATGTTCTGTTCGCCCCAGCCGGGCTGCGGCGGGGTGGGCAGCGGCTGCAAGAACAACATCTTCGGCCTGGCGGCCTTCGGCATGGATTTGCTCGCCGACGACCTGGTCCATGCCTACGTCCGCCCGACCTCGCCGGTCCAGGTGGACAAGAAACGGCAGCAGTTCGACTACTACGTGCCCAAGACGCCCTGGCCGACCGGCCACCGCGGCGACCTGGTGGGCGGCTGGACCGAGCCTGCGCCGTGGCGCTGGCACGCTTCCGACCGCTTCAATTTGATGGAAGGCGTCTACTCCGGCGTCTACGCCAACGACTTCCACAATCGTAAGGACTTCCTCGACGACGTGTCGCATCAGCGCCTCGCGCTCTGCGCGCGTCGGGCGGGGCTGTGGATCCTCACCGACCGCATGTTGACGGCCAAGCGGCACGACTACGATCAGATCTGGTGGCTGCCGCTGCAAAGGAACCAAGCGGCGGCCTTCCGGCCGGAAGAAATCGTGCTCGACGAAGCGGCCCGCACGATCAAGACCCGGCGGACCCGCAGCGACACCTGGTGGAGCTGGGACCGCATGACCGACGTCACCGTGGGCAACGTCAATTTGTCGATGTATCAGTTCAGCGACGCGGCCTTGAAGTACCAGTCCACGACCCGCAAAGACAACTCGGAAATGTACGACTGGCAGCGCGTGGACGTAAGCTGGCAGGGCACGGGCAACCAGCAGATCCTGACCGCGCTCTTCCCGCGCAAGCCCACGCCCCAGAAGAAGCAGCCCGACGGCACCGAGAACGACCTGGCCGGAATCGAGCCGCTGCCGGCGCCGCCAGGCGTCACGGGCTTCGAGGCTGTGACACCCGAGGGCTGGCGCGTCGCGTACCTGGCGGCGTCCGACCGGAACCGCGTGCTGGAGCACGGCGGCATCAAGATCACCGGCGAGGCCTTGCTGCTGGTCTGCGGCCCCGCCGCGGACCAGCAAGTGACGGGCCTCGCGCTGGGCTGCCGGGCCATGGAGATCAAGGGCGCCGGTGTTGCGATCCGGCATCCCGATTTCGAGTTCGCGCTGCCTGCGTCGCCGGCGGCCGACCCTCTGCAGAGTACGCCGATCTACCGTCCGATCAGCCCGGTCCGCATCCTGCCCGAGTCCGACGTGTTTGCCGGCGAGCTCGCCGTGTCGCTAAACAGCGATACCCCCGGCGTTGCCATCACCTACACGCTGGACGGCAGCGAGCCTACGCCCCAGTCCACGCCCTACCGCGGGCCCTTCAAGATCGACCGCACGCTTGTGGTCAAGGCCCGCGCGTACCGGCCCGGCGTCGAGAAGAACCCGCCGCACACCAGCGGCACGCACGCCACGGCAACCAGCCATGCGCTGTTCACCAGGCGGCTGGCCTCGCCGGCGGAGCAGGTGGCGCCGCGGAACCAAGGGCTGAACTACGAGTACTACGAGGGCTTCTGGAAGGACCTGTGGCTGTCGTTGGACACGCTCCAGCCGAAGCGGAAGGGGGCGGTGGCGGAACTGTTCGATCCGACCCCCATTCCCGACGACAATCGGCCGGTGGGCGACAAGCGGGCGCCGCGCGAGAAGGCGTATGCCTTCAAGTACACGGGCTATCTGCAGGTGCCGGCGGACGGCGTCTACACGATCCACGCCCCGCACGAGTACACCCATTGCGATTGGATTGCCGGCTATGAACTGCAGGTGTACCTCGGCCATGCCCTCAACCCCGACGGCACCCGCGTCAAGCGCGAAGAGGACTTGAGCTACTGGTACCCCGCCACGCGCTTGCACGGCCTGGGCACCTGGAGCGTGCCGCTGGAGAAGGGCTTTCACGAGATCAAGATCGTCTACATCGACTTCCGCATGGACGGCGCAAAACGCCTGAACCGCGTCGAGGGCCTGCGCGACTGCGTGTGGAGTGGGGAGAAGCCCGATCTGCTCCTCTCCGGCCCCGGCGTCCCAAAACAACCGATTCCGGCCGCCTGGCTGTGGCGGCAATAGTCGCCGGTCAGTCTCAAAGGGATCGGAGCAACGCCATGTCCGAGCAGCACGCGCCTCGCAGCCCGCGGGCCCTGGAAAAACTGGACCGCATGAACAAGGCCCTGCGGCACCAGGAGCCCGACCGCGTGCCGATCAGCGACTTCTTTTGGGGCGGTTTCCTGCGGCGTTGGCGCGAGGAACTCTGTTTGCCTGCGGATGCCGATCCTTACCGGTACTACGACCTGGATTGGATTGTGACCATTCCCAACATGGACCCGCACGTCAAGGGCTTCGAAACGCTCGCGGAGGACGCCCAGGAGGTCGTGGTCCGCACGGGCTTTGAGGCGGTGCTCCGCAAGCGGTTCGACCGGCCGATGCCCGAGGCGGTCGGCTGGGACACCGACAGTATCGAGAAGCTCGAAGCCTTCGAGTTCGACGACGCGTGCGACCGGCGGCGGTACTTTTCGGCAGGCGACAACCAGATTGCCGGCGTCGGCGACGGTTTCGAGCGCAACAGCCCGCCTTGGATCGACACGGTCGAGAAGCTTCGCGTCGATTTCCCGGTCTACGGCAGCATGTGCGAGGCATCGGAGTGCCTCACCCGCCTGGTCGGCCAGATGAACACGCTCCTCTGGATCGGCGAGCATCCGCGGCGCATGGGCCGGCAGGTGCTGCGGATCGGCGAGTTCTATTGCCAGTGTGCCGAGGCCATGCTCGAGGCCGGCGAGGGGCTGCTCGACGGCGTGGTCCTCTGGGGCGACGTGGCCTATCGCCGGTCGCTGTTCGTGGCCCCCGCTTACTGGCGGGCCTACTTCAAGCCGTGCGTGCAGGCGATCATCGATCTGTGCCACCGCAAAGGCCTGCCCGTGATCTACCACGGCTGCGGCAACGTCCGGGCGATCCTGCCGGATATGATCGAAATGGGGCTGGACGCCTGCAATCCGCTGGAGGCCAAGGCGGGACTCGACGTGGTCGAGCTGCGGCGCAGCCTGGGACACAAGCTGGCGTTCTGCGGCAATTGCGATATCCAGGTGTGGGAGACCAACGACCTAGAAAAAATCCGCCGCGAGGTTCTCCGCAAGCTCAACGCCGCCAAGGGCGGCGGCCTGATCGTGCAATCGGACCACTCGGTCACCAGCTCCGTGGCCGGCAAGACCTACGACTACGTCGTCAAGCTCGTGCGCGAGCACGGACGCTATCCGCTGGAGCTGGGCGAATTCGACGAACACATGCCAGGGGAGCCGGCGTGAAGCCCGAGTCCTCGCGCCGGCGGAAAAATCGTGAGCCGCTTTGTCAACAACCTCGTTAGCCAGCCGACGCGCTGCCGTGCGGCTCGCGGCGGGCTGCAAGAGACCACGACATGGCCGAGCAATTCATAGGGGCCGCGATTCAGCCGGTCGCCGGAACAATCGACGCGGCACGCATGAGCGCGGGGGAGCCGGGGCTTCCCCGCCAATTCCGCTGGAGATCGCAAACCATCGAGATCGCACGGGTGCTGAAAACCTGGCGGGAGACCGGACCTTGCCATCATGGCAGCGGCGAGACCTACGTCCGCAAGCACTGGTTCGAGGTCCTGACCGGCTCCGGGGACACGCTGAAGATCTACTTCGAGCGGCAGCCCCGCTCGCGGAAAAACACGAGTCGCTGGTGGTTGTTCACCATCGATAATGCCGAGCAGCCGAACCGTTGAATACAGGAGATCCCCTTGGAAAGACCTTGTCCGGGAGTGGCTGCTGTGGCATCCCGCCACATTCAAACTCCCGTCGCCAAAGGCTTTGAGGCTCGGCAGAGCACCCTGGCCACAGCGGGTGCAAGGACCCGCTCTGGGCCGGTGTGGCATCCATCGGCAGAGTCGCTTATGATAGTGCTTTGCGTGCGACCACGCCTGCCGCAGGCGCGGTAGGACGGTTGGCGGGGTCGCGCGATTCCGACGATTTCTTTTTTTGCCTGCCCAGCGAGACTTGCCGTGTCGGCCGAGCCAGGCGTGGTCGTGAACAGAACGTCCCGACATCTGCTTAGCGGCAATGAGGCCGTGGCCCTGGCGGCCCGCGATGCGGGCGTTGCGCTGGGCACGGGCTATCCCGGCACGCCGTCGACCGAAATCCTGGAACACCTCAACGCGCTGGGCGGCCGGGCGCAATGGGCCCCCAACGAAAAAGTGGCCCTCGAAGTGGCTTTGGGCGCGGCCTTCGCCGCGGCACCCGCCCTGGTGGCCATGAAACACGTGGGCCTGAACGTGGCCGCCGACCCGCTGTTCACCGCCGCGTACTCCGGCGTCGCCGGGCCGCTGGTGATCGTGTCGGCCGACGATCCGGGCATGGCGTCCAGCCAGAACGAGCAAGATAGCCGCCGCTACGCTGTTGCCGCCGGCGTGCCGATGCTCGAGCCGGCTGATTCACAGGAAGCCTACGACTTCACGTTGGCCGCCTTCGAGGTCTCCCGCCGCTGGCACTTGCCCGTCCTGCTGCGCGTGACCACGCGCGTCTGCCATACGAAGACGCTGGTGGAGCCGCACCCGCCCGCGCAGCCGCCCGCGGCGGCACATTTCCAGCGCGATATCTCCGGCCGCGTGATGGTTCCCATGAATGCGCGGCGGGCACATCGCCGGCTGCGCGGCAAGCTCTCGGAGATCGCCGCGTGGAATGAAAGCTGCCCGCTCAATCGCCTTGTGGCGCGCGGCCGCAGTCTGGGAATCATCAGCTCCGGCGTGGCATTTCTGCACGTGTGCGAGGCGGCCCCCGGGGCGTCCCTGCTCAAGCTCGGGGTGACCTATCCGTTGCCGCTGGACCAGGTCCGCCGCTTTGCGGCGAGCGTCGACCGCTGTCTGGTCGTCGAAGAGAACGACCCCTATTTGTTCGAGCAGATCCGCGCGGCCGGCATCGCCGTGGAGCAGAAAGCCGAAATGTACCGCTTCGGCGAGTTGAACGTCGGCCGGGTGAGACGGATTCTCGCCGGCGACGCCTCGCCCGAGACGGCCCCGCCCCCGGGCAAACCGCCGGCGCTCTGCGCCGGTTGCCCGCACCGCGTTACCTTCGGAGTGCTGAAGAAGCTCGACTGCATCGTGGCGGGCGACATCGGCTGCTACACGCTTGGCGCGCTGCCGCCGCTGGAGGCGATGGATTCGCAATTGTGCATGGGTGCGAGCATCGGCATGGGACTGGGGCTGCGGCACGTGTTGCCCCCGGAACAGGCGCGCCGCGTGGTCAGCGTGATCGGCGACAGCACCTTCATTCACAGCGGCACTTCCGGGCTGGTCGAGATGGTCTATAACCCGCCGCCGACCGGTCACGTGCTGCTGATCCTCGACAACGGCACCACGGCCATGACCGGCCTGCAAGAGCATCCCGGCACCGGGCGCACCTTGGGCCGGCAGCCGACCGGCCGGGTGGTGATCGAGGACCTCGCCCGCTCGCTTGGTATCGGCAACGTAATGGTTGTGGATCCTGTGGCGGACGCCGACGGTTTCGAGCGGGCACTGCGCGACGCCCTCGCTCGCGACGAGCTCAGCGTGATCGTGGTTCGGCGGCGCTGCCTGCTGGCGGCGGCGAAGGACGGGCGCGCGGCCGACGAAGAAAGTGCCCGCTGCACGGCGGAAGGTGGAGCAGCACAAGGAAATAGCGGCGCCCGGCCTGCCGCCGCGCGGTCCCGCGCGGAACGCGCCAACGGCGATCCCCCGCCCGCCCTCGCCCCCCTCCCCCCCGGCCCTCCCGTCAGTATTGTCATCGCCGGGCTGGGGGGGCAGGGCGTGTTGACCGCGTCGGACATCCTGGCGGAGGCCGCCCTGCTGGCCGGATTCGACGTGAAGAAGGCCGACGTTCACGGCATGAGCCAGCGCGGCGGCTCGGTGGCCAGCGACGTCCGTTTCGGCGCGGCGGTGCTCAGTCCGATGGTCCCCCCGGGCGAAGCCGATTTCCTGGTGGTGCTGGCGGAAGACCAGGTTGACAACAACCGGCCCCGCCTGCGAGAATGCGGCGTCCTGATCGAGCCCGAAGCGATCCGCGCCGCCCCGCTGCCCAACCGCCGCAGCGCGAATGTGGCTTTGCTGGGCGTCTTGAGCCGTCACTTGGATATCGACCTTGCGATCTGGCAGGAGGCGATCCGCAGACACATGAAGCCCGCGCTCTATGAAGTCAATTGCCGGGCATTCGAGCTCGGCCGCAATCCGGCTGCAACGTGAGACTGCGGGAGCACAAGCACGATACGGCCTTTTTCGAAACGCGACACGTCATGACACATGCTTTGCCCGCTGCCGCCGCCGGCTGCCACCCTGCCAGCAAACCGGACTACATGCCGCCCGCGGGGCTGCGGGACTTGCAATCCGCGCGCTTGCGGGAAGTAGTGCGGCGGGTCTACGAGCACGTCGAACTCTATCGCCGCCGCATGGATGAGCAGGGGCTGACGCCGGGAGACGTCCGCGGCGTCGACGAAATCGCCCGGCTCCCGCTGACCGTCAAGAGCGATCTCCGCGACACGTATCCCTTCGGGCTCTTCGCCAGCCCCTTGCGCGACGTGGTGCGGCTGCACGCTTCCAGCGGCACCACCGGCAAGCCGATCGTGGTGGCCTATACCCAGGCGGACCTGAACGTCTGGACCGAGGTCATGCTCCGCACCCTGGCCGGCTACGGCCTGCACGAGGGGGACATCGTGCAGAATTCCTACGGCTACGGGCTGTTCACCGGCGGGCTGGGCATCCACTACGGCGCCGAGGCGCTGGGCGCCACCGTCATCCCCACCTCCGGCGGCAACACCGACCGGCAAATCATGGTGCTGAAGGACTTCGGCGTGTCGGCCATCTGCTGCACGCCCAGCTACTTCCTGCACATCCTCGACCGCGCGGAAGAGATCGGCGTGGACGTGCGCGAGCTGCCGTTGCGGGCAGGCTGCTTCGGCGCCGAGCCCTGGACCGAGGGCATGCGCCGCCGCATCGAGCAGGCCGCGGGCATCAAGGCCTTCGACGTGTACGGCCTGACGGAGATCATCGGCCCCGGCGTGGGCGCGGAATGCCCCGCCCAGGACGGCCTGCACATCTTCGAGGACCACTTCTACCCCGAAATCATCGACCCCGACTCGCTCGAGCCGCTCGCCGACGGCCGCGAGGGCGAGCTGGTGCTCACCACGCTCAGCAAGCAGGCGATGCCCATGCTCCGCTACCGCACCCGCGACATCACGGCCATCACGAGCGAGCCGTGCTCCTGCGGGCGGACCCTCCGCCGCATCCGCCGCATCTCGCACCGCAGCGACGACATGTTCATCATCCGCGGCGTGAACGTCTTTCCCGGACAGATCGAGACGGCCATCCTGGCGGTGGAAGGCACGCTGCCGCATTACCAGATCGTGCTCACGCGGCAGCAGGACCTGGACCAGATCGAGGTCCGCATGGAGGTCACCGCCGAGGTGCTCAGCGACCGCGTCGGCGCCATGCAGGATCTGCAGCACAAGCTGGCCCGCCAGATCGAGCACACCATCGGCCTGCGCGCCGCGGTGCGCCTCGTCGAGCCGCATTCCATCCAGCGCAGCGAAGGCAAGGCCCACCGCGTCCTCGACCAACGGGAGCTATGAGCCATGAAGATCCACCAACTCTCGGTGTTCGTCGAGAACAGCCCCGGGCACTTGCGCGCCCCCTGCCAGGCCCTGGCCGACGCGGGCATCAACCTCATGACCCTCTCGCTGGCCGACACCGAGCACTACGGCATCTTGCGGCTGATCATCCGCGACTGGCAGCGGGCCAAGGCCGTGCTCGAGGCGGCGGGCTTCAGCGTCAACGTCAGCGAGGTCGTGGCCGTCCAGGTGCCCGATCGCCCCGGCGGCCTGGCCGAAGTCCTCAGGGCCATCGAGCAGGCCGCGATCAACGTCGAGTACATGTACGCCTTCGCCGAGAAACGCGACGACAAGGCGGTGCTGGTCTTTCGCTTCGAGAATGCCGACGCCGCCGTCGATGCCTTGCGGTCCTGCAAAGTGCCGCTGATCGACGACATCGAGCTGTAGGCGGGCGGCGCCCGTGGTCCCCTCTCCCTCCGGGAGCGACCATCTGCGACGGTGCCCGAGGGTGAGGGCCGGGTACCATGCCCACGCTTGCCGTGGGCCTGTTGTGGGGGGGAGGACACGATGAGCGACCTGATCCGCCGCATCAACGACTACCTGGCCGAAACTGCGCGGCTGTTGGAGCGGCTCGACCGTGCGGCCGTCGCCGAGGCCGCCGAGCTGCTCTTGGCCTGCTACCGGCGGCAGGGCCGCGTCTGGACCCTGGGCAACGGCGGCTCGGCCGCGACCGCCCAGCACTTCGCCTGCGACCTGGCCAAGTTCGTCATCCCCGCCGGCGCCCGGCCCTTCGACACCCGCTGCCTGACCGACAACGTCTCGCTTTACACCGCCTGGGCCAACGACGCCGCCCGGGACGACGTGTTCGTCAACCAGATGCGAGGACTGCTCCGCGCTGAAGACGTGGCGATCCTGATCTCCGTCCACGGGGGCAAGGGCTTCTCCGGCGACCTGGTCAACGCCCTGCGCTATGCGCGCCAGCTCGGAGCGGCGACTATCGCCCTGGTGGGCTTCGACGGCGGGCTGCTGCACCAGGAAGCGACCTGCTCGATCCTCGTCCCGGTCGAATCGACGCCGCAGACCGAGGGCACCCACCTGGTGATCGAGCACCTCTTGATGGATCTGCTGCGTGGGCGGCTGGCGGAGGAGTTTCCGGCCCATGCTGGATGAAACCGTTTTCCGCGGCCGCGGACTGGCCATCGTCGGCAGCATCTGCCGCGACGTGAAGACGGCGGCCCTTCGTCCGGGCCAACACCTCTTGGAGGACGGCGAGACGCCGGCCGCCTTCATCAGCGAGACGGTCGGCGGCGGCGGGGCCATGAGCGCCCTGGCCGCCGCCGCGCTGGCCGCCGACGTGCGCTTCTGCGGCAAAGTGGGCGCCGATCCGCTCGGGCAGCGGCTCGAACAGGCGCTCGCCCGTTGCGGCGTGAAAACGTTCATCCGCCGCGATCCCCAGGTGGCCACCGGCAGCTCGATCGTGCTCGGCTACGAGGGTGGTCGCCGCCACTTCGTCAGTTGCCAGCCCAACAACTATTCGCTGGCCATGCCGGACGTCGATCTGGCGATGCTCTCGGGCGCCGAGCACCTGCTGCGGGCCGACGTCTGGTTCTCCGAGCCGATGCTGGCCGGCGGCAACGAAGCGCTTTTCCAGGCCGCCCGGGCCCAAAACCTGGCCACCTCGCTGGATATCAACTGGGACCCGCAATGGGGCTCGGCGGATGCCGCTACGATTGCCCGGCGAAAGGCGGCCGTGCGGCGCATTCTGCCCTTGGTGGACCTCGTCCACGGCAACGTCCGCGAGCTGAACCGTTTCGCCGACTCCGAGGACCTCGACGCGACGCTCCGGCAGATCACGGCCTGGGGGGCCGGCGCGATCGTGATTCACATGGGGGCCGACGGGGCCGGGTACTACCGCGGCGGCCGGCTGATCGTCTCCCCTGCCATCCCCGTGCCGCAGCACAAGAACACGGCCGGCAGCGGCGACCTCTTGAGCGTCTGTATGATGCTCTTGCACGGGCGGGACGCGATTCCGCCCCTGGACCGCCTGCACCTGGCCAACACGATCGTGGCGGAATTCATCGCGGGCAGCCGCGCAGTGCTCCCCGACCTGGCCTGACCTTGGGAAAGGCCGCCGCGCCAGCCAGCGGCCGCCAGGGCCCGTAGGTTTGCGACCTCGTTACGACGCTCCGCGGCGTAACGCAGTGAGCGGACGCTCCGCGTCCCCGTGGCCGCGGCTCGCTGGGGTGATGCCTTCTCTGCCTCGGGGCCGCGGAGCGTGCCCACGCCGACCATGCCGACCAACGCTCCGCGTCGGTGCCCGACGGTGCCCGGTGGGCACGAGGCGAGAGGGACGACTGGCCTAACTTCGCTGTCCGCGGCGCCTCGCCCGCCGCCCGTGCAATGCCCCGAGACACGTTTCACAAGTCACGGTGTTGCACGGCGGCGCTAACTTACTTTCACTGCGGGAGTTAGCGTCGCGGCGATTTGCCGTAACTTTATACTCAATGTGGGGTGTTTGTTGCACAAAGTCGCAACTCGTGGCGTTCTTGGGAGTTGCGACTTTCAAAATAAGTGCAAAACGCGCGCATTTGCGCGCTTTAAGGGGTAAATAAGCGCGCTTTTGCGCGGTTAACGGTCGGCAATCGCTCGGCTGTTGCATTTCCATCTGGGCCACCCCCCCCATTTCAAAATCCGAAATCCGAAATCCCCAATCCCCAGAAGCAGCCCCACGCCCCGTCAGCCTGCCCGCGGCCCCGGCCCGATTTCAACGGTTCCCCCTGCTCCGCGCTCCCTGCTCCCCGCTTTACCCCCCCAGCGGGCTTATTGTGGATTATTGAAAAGTATGTGATAATGCTGGGGCTACTTCTTGGGTGGTGTTGGACGCTCCCCTTTCGTGGAGACAGGCGATGGCCGCAAGGCGCGTAACCTTTGCGTTCAGCCTTGCGGCGGCCGCTGTGTTGCTCTTCGCCCCCGGGCCTGCCCGCGCACAGCAAACTTCTTGGAACGTCCAGTCGGGCGACTGGTCTGTAGGTTCATACTGGACCGCGGGCCTGCCGACCAATAGCACGGATGCCTACATCGTGAACGGCGGGACCGCAACCATTACCACGGCGGGAGACACCTGTAACGACCTTTGGCTTGGCAGCGCCGCGGGCAGCGGAACCGTCCAAATGACCGACGGCGCCCTCTCCGCGGGGACGCAGTACGTTGGCTACTCCGGCACCGGGACCTTCACGCAGTCCGGCGGCAGCAACAGCGCGTATGCGCTCAGCCTCGGCGCCTCTACCGGCAGCAGCGGAACATACAACCTGAACGGCGGAACCCTCTGCGTCTGCGGGATAAGCCAGGGCGCAGGCGCCGCGGCGTTCAGCTTCGGCGGCGGAACGCTCCAAGCCGCGGCGCCGTTCTCCACGTCCGTCCCAATCGCACTGAGCATCAGCGGCGGCAGCGGCACGGTCGACCCCCTCGGCAACCCCGTCGCGCTGCTGGGGGCGCTTTCCGGCCCCGGCGGCCTGGCGGTCGTGGACAGCGGGACACTGACCCTCGCCGCCAGCAATACGTACACCGGAGGCACGACTATTGCCGGCGGCACCCTCGCGACGGGGAGCGTTGTGGTGAGCGGCGGGGCGAGCGGCCTGGGCAATGCCGCGAGCCCGGTCGTCCTTGGGGGATTGTACTCAACCGGCACCCTGTCCTATGCGGGCAGTAGCGCGACATTCACCCGCGGGTTCACCGTAAGCGGCGGCGGCTCCGGTGGGGGTGGTGAGATCGACATCGCCACGCCCGGGCAGACGCTAACCATCGCCGGCGGTGCCATTGCGGGCAGTGGCCCCGTGACAATCGGCGGCGCGGGCAACACGACCGTCGGCAGCGTGATCAGCGCGGCCGGCGGGTTGCAGAAGAGCGGCGGTGGCCTACTCACCCTCACTGCCGCGAACACTTACACGGGCGGAACCTCCCTCATCGGCGGCACCCTGCTCCTGGGCTTCAGCGCCCCGGGGGCCCCCGCCGCCAACATCATCAGCCCCGCGTCGTGGCTCACGATGAACGGCGGCACGCTGGCGATCGAGAGCCCCCCCGGGGGGGCCGCCGTCACGCAGCAGTTCTACAGCGTCTCCGGCTGCGGCACGATCCGGCTCAACAGCAACGGCAACCCGAACCTGCCCGTGCTGTCTTTAGGCTACGTCAGCACCAACATGGACTCGGTGCTCATCGACGACTCGCTGGGGGGCACGGCCACGACGGCGACGAAGACGGACTCGAGCGGCATCTACGGCGGCTTCCTCGTCTACTACGATGGCACCGGCTACAATTGGGCCACCACCACGTCCACGGCCGCGCCGTACGTCATATCCGGGGCGACCACTGCGACGCCCCTCCCCGCCACTGGCGCGTTGGCCGGAAGCAACTATTTTCTGGCCGGCAGCGGGTCCGTAGCCCTAAGCCAGACGGCTAACACCCTGAAGATCACTCCCGCGGCCGCCGGCGGCTCGCTGGTGATCGGCGACGGTCAAACGCTGACGCTCAGCGAAGGCGGGCTCCTGTTTACCGGCAGCAACGATTACACGATAAGCGGCGGCGCGCTGGCCGCGGGCTTCTCTGAGCTGGCGATCCACCAGTACGCGCCCAACGCCAACCTGACGATCGCCTCGACCCTGTCCGGCTCGGCCCTCGCCAAGACGGGGCCCGGCACGTTGACGCTCTCGGGGTTCGCCTACGGCGGCGGGGTGGCCGTCCTCGCTGGCACGCTCGCACTGAGCGGCACCCTCTCGACGCCCAACTTCGTGGAAGTGGGCCCCTGGGGCGCGGCGAGCTGCGTGCAAACCGGCGGGCAGATGATCGCCTCTCAGCTTAGCCTCGGCGTGTTGGCTGGCGGGTGCGGGACGTACACCCTTAGCGCGGGCAGTTTCGGAGCGAGCACGGTCGTTGGCGGTGGCGGCACGGGGGTGTTCACACAATCGGGCGGCAGTGTCAGCCCCATTTTTTTGGACGTCGGGTGCGAGCGTGGCGGGAGCGGAGCGTACAACATCAGCGGCGGCAGCATTCTCTTCGATGATGGTGGCGGCGGAGCCCTCTCCATTGGCACATCTGGTACAGGGGCCTTTGTGCAGTCCGGCGGTCTGGTGTGGTGCGGCTGCGTCTTGGTTGGCGGCGGGGGGGCGTACAGCCTCATCGGCGGGCGCCTTGGCGCGCAGTCGGAGGGCATCACCGGCACGTTCGCGCAGTCTGGGGGGACAAATGCCGCCAACTCGATCTCGCTCGGCGGCTCCGGCGCGGGCGATACCTACAACCTCACTGGCGGAGTTCTCGAGGCAGGTGTGATCAGCGGCGGCTCCGGAGCCGGTACGCTGAGTATCAACGGTGGAACGCTCCAGACCGGCTGGCAATCCTCGGTAACCGCGCCGGTGGTTGCGGGCCCCGCCGGTGCGACCATCGTGGCACCTTTCGCAGCTACGTTCTCGTGCCCAGTCTCCGGGCCCGGCGCGCTGGTCAAGGCCGGTGCCGGCACGCTCATCCTGGCCGCAAGCAACACGTACGCGGGCGGCACAACGATCAATGCCGGAAGTATTTCCCTAACGGGCTCGGTGATCGGCGCCGGCACTTTGGCGGTTGGGGGCGGCACGTTTAGCTACGTCCCCGCCACAAACGGGGGTACCGGCAACAGCCAAACCGTGGCTGGGCTGACCATCAACGCGGGCGCGTCCGGCGTGAACTGTGCAACCGGCAACACGCTGGCTTTGGGCGTCATTGCGCGGAGCCCGGGCGGGATGGTGGGCTTCAACAGCAACACGGCGGGCACGATCACCAGCGCCGAGCCAAACACCAACGGCATCCTGGGCCCCTGGGCCACCTACGGCACCGGCTCGTTGATGACGTATGCCGCGGCAACCGGGAACACGGCGCCGTATACCATCGCGGCCTACACCGGCGCGACGGCCATTACTTCCGGCGTGACGGGCCTGGCCGACACCACCGGAACGGTCAACTATGCGATCTCCGGCGGCGGCGGGACGCTGGCAGCCGCGGTGAGCGCCAATACCCTGCAATTCACCGGCGCTGCCAATACGATCACCGCCCCCGGCGCCAACTCGCTCAGTCTCAACGGCATCATGAACGTCGGCTCGGGGACTGCTACGATTGCCGGAGGAAACCTCATCGTCGGCAGCACCCAGGAACTGGTATTCACCGGGCCCGGCAACGTGACCGTGACGGCCGCCATCCAGGACAACGGGAATGGCCCGTCCGCCGTCACCATGGCCGCCAATGGCACGCTGATCCTCGGCGCCGCCAACACGTATAGCGGCAGTACCTTTGTCAATGGCGGCACGCTTGCCCTGGCCAATTCGGCGGCACTCCGACAGAGCACCCTCGATACCAGCGGCGGCGGAGCCCTGAGCTTCGGATCCCTAACGTCCGCCACGCTGGGCGGTTTGACCGGGCCCGGCACGGTCAGCTTGGCGAACGCCACGTCCGCCGCCGTCGCGCTAAATGTGGGCAATAACAACAACAGCACCACGTTCTCTGGAGTCCTCCAAGGCGCCGGCAGTCTGACGAAGATTGGTACCGGCACGCTCGTCCTCTCCGGCAGCAACACGTATGGCGGCGGCACGACTCTGGCGGCGGGAACCGTGCAGCTCGGCAATGCGTCGGCCATTGGCACCGGCCCGTTGGTAATCACGGGCGGCAATCTGGACTCCGGCGCCGCCAACCTCGTCCTGAGTACGAATAATGCCCAAACCTGGCTCGCCGATTTCACCTTCCTCGGGTCGCAAAGCCTGAATCTTGGGACCGGCAGCGTTGCGCTCGGGGGCAATCGCACCGCCACCATCAGTGCCAGCACGCTGACGGTCGGCGGCCCGATAAGCGATGGCGGCAGTAACTACGGGCTGGTGAAGGCCGGGACTGGCACCCTCACGCTCTCTGGCAACAGCAGCTACACCGGTGGCACCTCGATCAACGCCGGCACGCTCCTGGTCACCGGCTCGTTGGGCAACACGGCCGTCAACGTGGGCGGCGGGGCCGCCCTGGGCGGCGCCGGCTCGATCGGGGGCGTGGTGGCGGTCGCAGGCGGCAGCAGCCCGGCAACGCAGGGTGCGATCAACCTGGTGGACGGCGCGATCGGCACGCTCACACTCTCCGACCCGAACCCGGCCGATACGGTCTTGGCGCTCGGCGGCAGCGTGGCGGGCAGCCCGTCCGTGCTCAACTTCGAGGTAGGCGCCGCTGCCGACTGCATCCAAGCCGTGGCCGGGAAGGTGGTCGTCAACCCGGGCGGCGCGTCGATCAACGTCACTGCCTTGCCCGGTTTGGCTCTTGGCAACTACGACTTGATTGATTTCGTGAGCGGGCAGGCCAGCGGGCTGGGGAGCCTCAGCCTGGCGACGACCTTGCTGGGGCCCTACGCGCTTTCGATCTGCGCGACGCCCACGTCGGAGCAGCTCGTCGTCTCCCAGGCGTTCCTCACCTGGAGCGCGCCGGGCGGAGGCATCTGGAACACGGCCTCGACCAATACGCCCTGGCTAGACAGCGGCGGCAACGCCACTGCGTTCAGCAACTCCACCGACGTCGCCTTCAACCTGGGCGGCACGTACTCCATCACCATCGACCCCGGCGTTCAGCCAAGCTTGGCAGCGTTCAGCGCGACCGCCGGGAGTTACACCTTCAGCGGCGGGGCGATTTCCGGAACGGGCGGCCTGGTTATGTACGGCGGCACGGTTACCCTCAACAACGCCAACACCTACTCCGGCGGTACGAGCCTCACCGCCGGCCTCTTGAACATCAATTGCGGTAGTGCGGCGGCCGCCACCAGCTCTGCCATTGGCACGGGCAGCTTGACTATCTCCGGCGGCTCGCTCGGCAATACCAGCGGCGGCGACGTAACGCTCGGGACCAATAATGTCCAGGAATGGAGCGGTAATTTTGCCTACCTCGGCTCGGGCAATGACCTCAACCTCGGCACGGGGGCGCTGACGTTGGCCGGCACCCCACAGGTCACGGTAACCGCCAACACCTTGAGCGTCGGCGGGGTCATCTCGGGCGCGGCCGCCGGCCTCGTCAAGGCAGGCGCCGGCACGCTGCTTTTGGCCGGCTCGAACACCTATGGCGGGGGCACGACGATCTCCGCCGGCATCTTGCAATTGGGCGATGGTGCGACGAAGAACGGCTATGTGCAGAACAACGTTACGGACAACGGGACCCTAGCCTTTGCCAACCCGCTTTCCGAGAGCTTCGGCGGGCTGATCAGCGGAAGCGGGTCGCTGGCCAAGAGTGGGGCGGGCACGCTGACCCTCACCGGCAATAACACCTACAGCGGCGGTACCACGATCAACACGGGTGTGTTGCAACTGGGGGATGGCGTGTCGCAGAACGGCTCTGTCGCGGGCAACATTGCGGATAATTCCGCCCTGAGCTTCGCAAACCCGTCAAGCCAGACGTTCGCGAGCGTTATCAGCGGCGGCGGCAGCGTGACGAAGAATGCCGCTGGTGCGCTGATGTTCACCGGATCGAACACCTACACGGGTGGCACCACGATCTCGGCCGGCATCTTGCAATTGGGCGATGGTGCGACGACGAACGGCTATGTGCAGAACAACGTTACGGACAACGGGACCCTAGCCTTTGCCAACCCGCTTTCCGAGAGCTTCGGCGGGCTGATCAGCGGGAGCGGGTCGCTGGCCAAGAGTGGGGCCGGCACGCTGACCCTCACCGGCAATAACAGCTACAGCGGCGGCACCACGATCAACACGGGTGTGCTGCAACTGGGGGACGGCGTGTCGCAGAACGGCTCTGTCGTCGGCAACATTGCGGATAATTCCGCCCTGAGCTTCGCAAGCCCGTCAAGCCAGACCTTCGCGGGCATCATCAGCGGCGGCGGCAGCGTGACGAAAAATGCTGCGGGTGCGCTGACGTTCACTGCATCGAACACCTATACGGGCGGCACCACCATCTCGGCCGGCACGCTGCAATTGGGTGACGGCGCGACGAAGAACGGCTATGTGCAGAACAATGTTACGGACAACGGGACCCTAGCCTTTGCCAACCCGCTGCCCCAGAGCTTCAGCGGCATGATCAGCGGGAGCGGGTCGCTGACCATGGCCGGCCCCGGCACGCTCACCCTCTCGGGCCCGAACACGTACACGGGCGGCACAACCCTCGCGGCCGGGACGCTCGTCCTGGCCAACGCCGCGGCCGCCGGCAGCGGCCCCTTTACCCTCACGGGCGGCAGCCTCTCTGCGGTGGATCAGTACGTGGGCAGCCCCGGCATGGGCAGCTTCACGCAGTCGGGCGGGACCAACAGCGTCTCCGGCTCCCTCGTCCTCGCCGCGGCCTCCAGCTCGAGCGGGAGCTACGCGCTGGGGGACGGCCAGTTGCTCGCGGCCAACGAAGTCGTCGGCGGCGACGGCACGGCGACATTCAGCCAGACGGGCGGAAGTAACAGCGTGCAAAACGGCCTGTCCATCGGGACAAGCGGAACCTATACGCTGACGGGCGGAACGCTTGCGGTCGCAGGACAGATCAGCGGGCCCGGGCCGTTGGTCGTCAACGGCGGCTGCTGGTCCGCCGGCCAGATATCGGCCCCCCTGATTTTCGCGTCCGACCCGACCGTGAACTTTACTTGCGCGCTAGTGAGCAACAACCAACTTTCTAACGTCACCTACGTCGGCCAATCCGGCACGGCCAGCCTCGCGCAATCGACCGGCACGCAATCGGCCGGCACGATGTATCTCGGTTTCAACCCGGGCGCGGCAGGGAACTACTCGCTCACGGGCGGGTCGCTGGCCGTCATGTCCGGCGAGTACCTGGGCTACGGGGGCACCGGCAGCTTCACGCAGTCCGGCGGCACGCACACCGTCTCCGGCGGCCTCTACCTCGACTACAATCCGGGCAGCAGCGGGGCCTACACCCTCAGCGGCGGCTCGCTGGCGGCGGATTCCCTTTACGCGGCCTACTCCGGCACGGACAGCTTTACGCAGTCGGGCGGGACCAACTCGAGCAATAACGTCTACCTCGGCTACAATCCGGGCGCGAACGGGACCTATAGCCTCAGCAGCGCGGGCCTGTTGTCGGCCGGTGCCCTTGTGGTGGGCAATTCGGGCACGGGGACCTTCACGCAGTCGGGCGGCACCAACACCGTCTCCGACTCCGTCTACCTCGGCTACAATCCGGGAGCGAGCGGGACCTACAGCCTCAGCGGGGGCTCCCTGTCGGTGGGGACGCAGTTTGTCGGCTATTTCGGGTCCGGGAGCTTCACGCAAACGGGTGGGACCCAGTCGGTTGCCAACCTCCTGGTTCTCGGTCAGAATCCCGGCTCGAGCGGGAGCTACGCGCTGGGGGATGGCCAGTTGCTCGCGGCCAACGAAGTCGTCGGGGCCGACGGCACGGGCACGTTCAACCAGACGGGCGGCAGCAACGCGGCCGGGGGCCTATCCATCGGCACGAGCGGGACCTACACGCTCACGGGCGGGACGCTGGTTGTCGCGGGACAGATCAGCGGGCCCGGGCCGCTGGTGGTCAACGGCGGCTACTGGTCCGGCGACCAGATATCGGCCCCGCTGGTGCTCGCTTCGGACCCGAGCGTCAACTTTACTTGCGCGCTGGGCGACAGCAACTCGCTCTCCTCGATCACCTACGTCGGGCAGTCCGGCACGGCCAGCCTCGCGCAATCGAGCGGCACGCAATCGGCCGGCACGATGTATTTCGGTTTCAACCCGGGCGCGGCGGGCAACTATTCGCTCACGGGCGGATCGCTGGCCGTCATGTCCGGCGAATACCTGGGTTACGGCGGCACGGGCAGCTTCACGCAGTCCGGCGGTACCCATACCGTCTCCGGCGGCCTGTACCTCGACTTCAATCCGGGCAGCAGCGGGGCCTACACGCTCAGCGGCGGCTCGTTGGTAGCGGATTCCCTTTACGCGGCCTACTCCGGCACGGACAGCTTTACGCAGTCGGGCGGGACCAGCTCGGTCAATAACGTCTACCTCGGCTACAATTCGGGCGCGAGCGGGACCTACAGCCTCAGCAACTCGGGCCTGTTGTCGGCCGGTGCCCTTGTGGTGGGCAATTCGGGCACGGGGAACTTTACGCAGTCGGGCGGCACCAATACCGTCTCCGACTCCGTCTACCTCGGCTACAACCCCGGCGCGAGCGGCACCTACAGCCTCAGCGGGGGCTCCCTGTCGGTGGGGACGCAGTTTGTCGGCTACGCCGGGTGCGGGACGTTTACGCAAACGGGCGGGACCCAGTCGGTCGGCAGCCTGAACCTCGGTCAGAATCCCGGCTCCAGCGGGAGCTACGCGCTCAGCGATGGCCAGTTGCTCGCGGCCAACGAAGTCGTCGGCGGCGACGGCACGGGCACATTCAGCCAGACGGGCGGGAGCAACGCGGCCGGGGGCCTGTCCATCGGCACGAGCGGGACCTACACGCTCACAGGCGGAACGCTGGTTGTCGGCGGGCAGATCAGCGGGCCCGGGCCGCTGGTGGTCAACGGCGGCTGCTGGTCCGTCGGCCAGATATCGGCCCCGCTGGTGTTCGCTTCCGACCCGACCGTGAACTTCGCCTCCGCGCTCACGAGCGACAACCAACTCTCCAACCTCACCTATGTCGGCCAATCCGGCACGGCCAGCCTCGCGCAGTGCGGCAATTCGGAGTGGGCCGACACGATTTACTTCGGCTTCAACGCCGGCGCTAGCGGCAGCTACAGCCTTGCCGACGGCTATCTCAACACGTCCAACGAGTACCTCGGCTACAGCGGCACGGGCGCGTTTACGCAAACCGGCGGGGTCCATACGGCCGCCAGCAACCTCTACCTGGGCTACAACCCGGGCGGCAGCGGCACGTACAGCCTCGCCGGCTCCGGCCTCTTGCAAGCTCAAAATGGCTACGTGGGCTACTCCGGCACGGGCAGTTTCACGCAGTCGGGCGGGACCAACGCGATCAGCTTCCTCTACCTCGGCTACAATCCGGGCGGCACCGGCACCTACAGCCTCGCCGACCCCGGCCTCTTGCAAGCCCAAAACGGCTACGTGGGCTATTCCGGCACCGGGAGTTTCACGCAATCGGGCGGGACCAACTCCACCGGCTACCTCTGCCTCGGCTACAGCTCCGGCAGCAGCGGAAGTTATAGCCTCAGCGACCCGGGCGTGTTGTCGCCGGGCATGTTGGTGATCGGCTATTCGGGAACGGGCAATTTCACCCAGTCCGGCGGCAACAACTCGGTGAACAACGCGCTTCTGGTGGGCTGCAACGGCGGCGGCAGCGGGACGTTCAGCCTTGGCGGCTCCGGCCAGTTGTTCGCGCCGCAAGAGTTCATCGGCTCCGGCGGAACGGGGACCTTCACCCAGACGGGCGGCACGAATACCACGTACAACCTCGTGCTGGGCTGCAACGACGGCGCCGCCGGCACCTACAACCTCAACGGCGGCGCCCTGGTGCTCTACGGGCTCAGCCAGGGAGCGGGCACGGCCGCCTTCAATTTCAGCGGCGGCACGCTCACGGCCGCCACCACGCTTTGGATAAACATGCCGATGGCCCTTGCCACCAGCGGCGGGAACGCCACGATCGACACGGGCGGAAACACCGTCACGCTGTCGGGCTCGCTCTCCGGGCCCGGCGGTCTGGCGGTCGCCGGCAGCGGCACGCTCATTCTCGCCGTCTCGAACAACTACACGGGCGGCACGTCGGTCAACAACGGGCTGTTGGTAGCCCAGGACATCTCGGCGATCCCCAGCGGCTCGCTGCTGGCGATCGGCGCGAACGGCTCGGTGGTGCTGGGCACGCCCGGATACACGGAGATTGGGATGAACCCGGGCGGCGGACCGGCCGGCCCGTTGGGCTCGCAGCCATCGGGCGGCGGCGGTGGCCATCCGGCGCCGGAGCCCACGGCGCTGCTCCTCTTGGCTGCCGCGGCCGCTTGCGGCCTGGCCGCCGCCACGCGAAGGAGGATGAAGGAGGAAGGATGAAGGATGAGGCGCCGTGCGCTGGGCGCGATCGCGCCCGTTCACGGGCGCTCCCGGCGCAGCCGGTAATCGGCCCGGGATTCATCCCGGGTTATGAGACCCGCGCAACGGTCGCTTTCCGCTGCCGGCCTGTCAGCCGCGTTCACGCGGCTGGGGCCCGGGGGCCGCTCAAAACCAGGAGCTGCGTGAAGGGATCGTCCAACCTTCGCGGGCTTGCTGTACAACGAGTTATGGCGCGTCGGTAGCCCGAAGGGCTTGTGGCGTGTAGCCCAGGATTGCCGCGCAGCGGCTACCCTGGGATGCGAGATGTCGGGACGGAAAACCCCAACGGGGTTTCGGCCGGGTCGTATCGGGGTACGCAACCCTTTCAGGGTTGACGACATGACGCGATGCGATGTCCTGGGGTAGCCGCTGCGCGGCAACCCCAGGCTATGATACACAATCCCTTCGGGATATTTCGCCGACCGTTCCAGTTTGCCAGGAAAGTCGGACAATCTCTAGGCGTCGGGCCGATTACCCGCCTCCGGCGGGGAACGACCGTAAACGGCCGTCTCAGATGCGGCGTCTCATCCGTGTCCGGCAGGTCTTCCTGGCGCGGCCTCCAAAGCCGCGTCAAAGGGGACAGTCCCATTTTCGCTAACACGAAAATTGGGACAGTCCCCTCGCTTGCGCTGCGGGTTGCTATGTAGCCGCCAGGAAAACTCGCCGGACCCGTGAAATGAAAAGCCTTGAAACTGAGCCAGCGCTTCGGGTAGGCTGGCAGTGGGTGGGCGGGCAGCCAACGACGAGCGGTAATCAGTGACAGCCCAATCCGCCCCGGCCGGCCATCTCACCAATGAAACAGGTGGCCCCAGCTTAACATTGACTTACGTTCATCGCCGCCGGACACAAGTCGATCGGTGGCAAGGTGTTGACGGCTTGGCGAGCGAAGCTAACTAAAACCGCGTTTCAAAACAGTGTTTCACACCACAGGTAGTAGGTTATGCTTCAGAACAGCACAACGAACCCGGATTATTCGCGGAGTTGCAGGGTGGGACAAGCAAACCGCGACGGTGGCGGGACCTCGGCCGCGGGTGCCACATTCATTCCCGAAAAATGCGGTTCCGCGGTTTGCTCGACCCACCCCACGATGCTGGTGGGGCTCGCAAACCGGATCGGCGTGGCGCCGTGCGGCGGTCCAAGATCAGGCCGGACGAGCGGCCGAGGATCCACCAGGATTTTGGTTTTGGTTTGCTCGTCACCCTACACGTTAATGAATAATCCGGGCTGGCGCCGCTCTTGCATGATCCGAAAGGCATCGAGAACCGCGTAGGCCCCGCTTTTACTGACTATGCGGATCGTGTGCCGGCCCGGCGGCAAACCGTCGCCACGGAAGGCGACCACCTGCGAAATCCGCGGGAAGTTCCGCATGGCAAGGTTGACGTTCGCACGGAACTCGCCGTCAATGTAAATATCAACGTCACCCAGGTCCTCGTACTTCTCGGCAATGTATCGGCAGGAAGGCCAAACAGCTTGGAGGCCCTAACAAAACACTGGCCCCTCACCCCCGGTCCCTCTCCGGGCACCGACCGAAGGTTGGTCAGGGGAGAGGGGAGCATTGTTAGAGGGGCGCACGGCACCATGCCCCAGCATGGACAAAACGGCACCGCCACGCGCTAATCTCGCCAAAGGCGCGATTCGGGGCCAAGACAGCCCCGGAAGTCGTCCGGCGGCTGCTGCGCGCCAACGGGGCGCATAGTGCCTTTAACGGGCGCGATAACTCGTCCAAATCTCGCAGCTAGCCATGCTACCGTTCCTACCGCTCTGGCCGAGACGTTTCCGCCTTGACGCCGCTGAGCGGATGCTGAAGGACGGCATCCCAGGCCAACTCTTGCAGCAGGCGGTTCAGTTTTTCAGCCCAACCCGAGTTCTTATCTCTTGCCAGGACGGCGGGCAACGGCAATCCCACGGGGTTGACGCGATAGATCACCGCAAAATGGCAGTAGGCGGCCAGGGCTTGCAACGGCGCCGTGGGGTGGCCCAGGGGATCGGTGAAGAGCGCCTCCTGTGTTTTCAGCCCGGGCGCCTGGCCGGCGATGATCTTCTCGCGCAGCGCGATCACGGCTTGTCCGACGGGCACGATGTACAGCACCGTCTTGCCGAACTTCTTGTTCAAGCTGCGGATGTGATCGTCCATCTCCTTGAAATAGGGGGCGTGCCGTTTCCGCAGTTCCTCCCCGGTGATGGCGTTGTGATCCACCTTCTCTCCATTTCCGGGGGGCCTGGTGGTCGGCTCGTAAATATCCCAGCGCATCCAGAATTCCTGGACCGTGACGCGGATCTGGGGGTTGTGTTCCAGGGCCAACGCGGCGAATTTTTCGATTCCCTCGTCGGGCAAGTAGATGGGCGAAAGCGTGAGAACATCCACTTTGCCGCTGCGAAGGGCCTCTTTGGCCTGGTTCTTCTCTTCGGGCACGTTCCAATGCTGAATGACGCGTGAACCCCCGATCGACGACAGGCCGATGGCCTGGTGGTCCTGGATGCCGGCCGACTTGGCCACGTCACTCAGGATGGGCGGAACCCACACATGAAAACTGTGGCCGCACGTAAAGACACGCTGCCCTTTGGGCAAGGGACTGGCCGGCGATTGGCCTTTTTCATCCGCACCCTTGGCTGGCGACAAGGCCAGCCAAGCCAGCAGCAGGGTGACTGCTCCCAGCCGGAGGCTGGATCGAATGTGCGAAACTACCGCGCGGAACTCAACTCGCATTTGTTGACCCTCCTTCACCTGTGTTTCCTATTTGGACGCCGCCACGCTACGCTCCGAGAAACGATTTTCCCCATCTTAGTCACGCCGCGTTCGAGGCTCACTGTCCCGCCGCCGTCTTCCACTGCCATTCATTCGGCTTGAGAGTGGCGAGCTTCTGGTCCTTCTTTGAGAGTGCCGGTCTGGCCTTGTATTCCGTCGTCTGCATGAAGGTCACCGGCAGATCGGAACGCGCCACCACCTTCGCGTGGTAAGGCCACGCGCGGTAGGCGTGGTCCACGGCACCACCCCAAAGGTTCGCGCGGCAGTCCACGGTAACCTCGTCCTTTCCATGCGTCACGCTTTCGATCCAGCACTTTTCGCCCTCACCGGCAAAAGACATCTGTCCCCAGAACACGGCAACGATCATGTCTTTCTGGAACTCGACGGTGTCGAGGCGATCCAGGCCCCCGCCTTGCGCGAAGCCTATCGGAAGCATCTGCCGCCGGCCCACCGCCTTCTTTACCGCATCCCAGGTGGCTTTGTCGCGCGCGACAAACAGCGCCATCCCTTTGCCGCCAACATCAATCCCAAGAACCTCGGTGGTCTGTGGCGATGGTTCCGCCCCGTCGTTGGTCCTAACGCCAATGCCCGCCTCCCATGTCACACCGGCGACAAGGAACACCGCAGCCGTTCTCATTCCCCTGAGTAACTTGGTCATTTCTTTCTCCTCGCGAACATAAAACATCAGCGGGTTGCCGTTCAGGCCGTTGCCCATGTCGAACAGCCCGCCCGAATAGGACACCATCTCACGATAATCCCTCGTTTGGAAGAGTCAATAGGCAGGGATCGAGCCTCGTGGCCTTGCCTGTGTCGGGAACAGCGCGCTAGGCAAGGTGTCCGGCGTGGAAGCGTCGGAAGCCGTCCCGGAACCCCGCCTGGATGCTGCTGATGAAAACACGCTCTCGGCGGCCAGGGCTTCCAACATGGCGGCCACCTGCTTCTTGGGAAGGTCGGTGGCGGCAGCAATGTTGGCCATGAGTTGGGACTTGCTCAGGGGCTTCTTGGCGGCGGCGGTTTTGGCCATGTCTACCGCAAGCGCGGATCCAATGGGTGAATCGTTCCGTCCGGGGCAAAGACGACGCGCACAATGCCCGGCTGCTCTTTCAGTGGCCCCGCGACATCCGGCGTGTCACCGCCGAAGAGCGTGCTCCACCAGTTGCCTTCCTTGTCCTTGAAGAACACGTTGTGCCCGCCGTGCGGCACGGCGATATGAACATTCTTGTACGGACCGTACACGTTGTCCGACATGCCGACCATGCAGTCGTAGGTCTTGTACGGCGTCTTGCAGTCGGTGACCGAGAGATAATACGTGCCGCCGCGTTTGAACAGAGAAATGCCTTCGAACCCGACGGTGCCGCCGCCTTCCGTGCCCACGCGGCGGACTTTCTCCGCGATGCCGCTCATGTCGTCTTTCATGCGCGCGATGCTCGATCCGCCGCTGAGGAAGTAGACCGTGCCGTCGTCATCCTGAAAGAACGACGCGTCCAACTGGCCGGGAGTGATCGGCCCGTCGGTATTGACCAGTTCGTAGGGCCCTTCGACTCTGCCGGTGGTGCTCTTCAGGAAGCCCGTTCCGGACACGCCGCCTTCCCTTGCCCAGTCGGTGCAGAAAGTCAACCAATAATTGCCTTTGAGGTAGTGCAGTTCCGGGGCCCAGAGGGATACGTTCTTGCGGTCCCTGAGCAACCACGTGCCCTTGAACTGGTCGCGCCAGACAACGACTTTCACAAGTTCCCACGTCTTCAGGTCGGCCGACTTGTAGAGCGGAATGCCATCGCACTTCCACGGGGCCGTCGTGCCGGTGCCGACGAGATAGTAGATGCCGTCGGGGCCGAGGCACACGCACGGGTCGCGCATCCACGTATCGATGATCGGCTTGATGCCCGGCGGCAGACGCATGTCGCGCTGTGGCAGCAAGTCGAGAACGCCCACGGCGAGCCGAGCTTTGCCGGACTCCGCGTGCCCCTCCGCCGCGAGGACATTCCGCCCCACGACCCCGCTCGTGCAGGGCACCAGTTCGAAGCCGCCGGGAATTCCTCGCCGCTCCGCGACCCGGGCCCCGTTCAAAGAGACGGTCGCGTCGCCGTCGCGGCGAAGGACGACCCACGGCTCGTACAGTTTCGCGGTGTCCAGCGTGAACTCACGGCGTATCCGGATGTCGGCGCCGGTCGAGGGCGTCTGCGCCCCTGAGGGCACGACCATCGTGACTTGCGGAACGGCAAAGCACCGAGGGTTGGCCATGGCCACCTGCTCCAGGTCCAGCTTGATGCCCTGACGATCGCTGGCGATCAGGCCGGAATGGTCGTCAGCGGCGTCCGCGAACTGCTTGTAGATGAATCCGCTCAGCCCGGCCTTCGTCTTCCACCGGGCCATCTTCTCCGCGAGATCCAAATAGTTCGCCGTAAGATTCAGCGGCGAGGAAAGGGCGCCGGTAGTCCAGGCGTGCCCGGGCAACGGGGCCTGGATGTCGCCGACGGGTGAGAGAATGGCGGCCTGCTTCGACGGGCGGGCCTGCTCCACATCGGCCGGCGCGATCTCGCGGATATCGCCCGCGGAACCGCCAAGGACCAGCCGCGTCGGGTCGGCCTTGCGGATCGCCTCCGTCAGTTGCTTCACCGCGCCGGCGCTCATGCCCTGCGGCAGGCCCCACGCGATAATCGACGGATGGTTGAACAGTTCGGCGATGATGCGCGGGTACTGCTGGAGCAATTGCGGCCCATCGCCCGGCGGCAGCTCCTGCAACACCAGCACGCCCAAACGGTCGGCCCAGAAGTACCACTGCGACTGGTCCGTGCGGAACGGCTTGCGGACCGCGTTGAAGCCGAGCTGCTTGATCTTTTCGATGTCGCGCCGGATGGCTTCGATGTGCGGAGCCGTGGCCCCGCCGTCCGGCCACCAGCCGGCGTCCAGCACGCCGGCAAGGAAACAAGGCCCGTTGTTGAGCAATACGGCGGCAGCGCCGTTCTCGCCTTTGCCCAGCGACACCTTGCGCACTGCGAACAGACCGAAAACCGAATCCACGCTCTGTTTGCCGTGAACCACCGTGGCGCGGTACTCGTAGGTGAAGGGCCTGTCGGGAGTCCACGACCTGATTTTCTCGATCTTCAGCGTCAGCTCTTCGCCCATCTTTCCGCTGGTGCGGGCGACCTCGAAGCTGCGATCGTACGCGATCACCTCAACGACGTCCTGCGCCGTTGCCGTACCGGTGGGCGTGACGCGGACGGTCGAGGCATCAACGTCGGGCACGAACTTCAGCGACTCGATGTGGCTTGTGCGGACGGCTTCGATCCACGCAGGCTTGCAGATGCCGGTTGCGGCCCGAACACCCGGCGGCGTGTCGGCGGGCGTTGCGGCCACGACGATCTCCAAGGTGTGCTTGGCCTTCGCAGCGACCAGGTCCGTCATGTCGACACTGAAGCCGTCGTTGCCTCCCTGATGCGAGCCGAGCGTCTTGCCGTTGACGTAGACAGAGGCGCTGCCGCTCACGCCGTCCAGTCGCAGCATCAGCCGGGCATTCTGGCTCGTGAGCCAGTCGGTGCCCCACGGGACTTCCACGGCGATGCGATACCACAGTTTCTCGTTCCGGGCGACGCTTCGCTTGACGCCCGACAGCGCCGACTCGATGGGAAACGGCACCATGATCTTCCCCTGGTAGGTGGCCGGCGGTTGCCGAGCGGTCGCCCCGGTCACGGCGAAGTCCCACAGGCCCGCCAGGTTTCTGCCGTCGTGGTTCCGGGCCATCATCGGCCGCGGGTAGAACTCGTACAGCGGCACTTCCTTCGGCGAGACGCGTTCCGCATATCGCGTCACCAGCGGCGACGGCGCGGGTTTCCACTGCCACTCTTCCGCCCGTGTCGGCAAACACGAGAGTCCAAGGCCGATGGTTCCGACGGCGCGCAAGAGTGTTCGCATGGTCGTGGTTCTCCGTGGGGCTGCCTGTGCGCCGGTCACCGGTACAACATGGCTGTAGGAAGTGGCTGTTTTTCAAGGCCGGGGCCGGAAATGAGCAGCCCCGGTTTCGCTGCCGGCCAGTAATAGTCCTTCCAGTTCTCGAAGTCGCCCATCAGGCGATACCAGCCGTGCCCGTCGTAGTCGTGCCCCTCGGCGTCCTGGGGTTACCTGCCGGTTAGACGGTCGGCGGCCCAAGACGGTTTCAGCCCCCAACGGTCCGGGAGCCGCCCTTTGCCGGTGTTAGGATAGCCAACAGGCCCGGCAACGCCCCCAGCATCGCGTCCGGCGTCGTCTTGCCCGCAAGGTCTTCTCAGAACCGCCCGGTGGCCATGCGCCCAGCGGCCGCTTTCTTGCACTCCTTGCGGACCTGTCGGAGCGGAGATGGGCGCGGGCGAGACTTTCCCGGGGAACTTTCGCACATTCGCCCAAAATCCGAGGAAGTGCCGTGATTTCCGAGGCTTTCTGCATTTTCGCCAATTCTTGCTCCGGAATCAAGAACGCGGAGGAAAATGCAAGAAACTGGCGACCACGGGTGTCCAGACACCCGGGTGACCACGGCCGGCCGAAGTAGGCGGGGCTCTTCGGATTGGTCCATTGGTCTGGTGGGCACGCGTGGCCTCGGCGCCCTCCCATTGACCGGCAGCCCATTTTCGTGGCGACCCTCCAGCTGCCGTTCGGTCTAAGAGCAGGATTCTGGTTCTTCTGTGGACCTTTTCTGAATCCAGGGGTCGGGCGGCAACGAACAATAGGGTGTTCGGAGGCGGATTTACCACCGAGACCCAGTGGTCCGGCGCTGACGAGCGAATATGTAAGGAGATTTGACCTGAAGGCTATTTTCCAAATCGCCGTTGCTGGCTTGGCGCTGCTGTCGGCTACCAATGCTACATGGGCCGGGGACACCTGTCCGATGGCTGCCGCGGCGCGCCCTGGGACCAAGGCGAACGACATCGTGGACACAGCGGTTTCGGCCGGGAGCTTCAAGACTTTGGCGGCGGCGTTGCAGGCAGCAGGGCTGGTGCAGACCCTCAAGGGCAATGGGCCATTTACCGTGTCCGCTCCGACCGATGAGGCGTTTGCCAAGTTGCCGGCCGGCACTCTCGAAGAATTGCTGAAGCCCGAAAACAAGGCCAACCTCACTGCCATCCTCACTTACCACCTCGTTTCAGGTAACGGAGATAAACCATGTCTTTGAGAATTCGCACCCTCGCGACTATGTCCCTCTCGACGCTCGTTGGACTGGCCGTGCTGACCATTCGAGCCGCCACGAGCAATCGGGCCTCCGCGGAAGAGTTTCAGCCGATCAAGGAGGCTGAAATGCCGAGAGGGTTTCCCACGTACACGCCGGTCGGCCAGATTGAAATCAAGGAGTATCCGGCCTACCGCAAGGCTTCGGCATCGGGTCCGGCCGAGTTCTGGACCCTTTTTCAGCACATCAAACAGAACAACGTGACCATGACGGCGCCGGTCGAGATGGACTACGGCGACCCTCGCGCCACAAAGAACAACGAACGCTCCATGTCTTTCCTCTATGAGAGGCCCGACCAGGGTACCCCTGGCAAGCAGGGTAGCGTCGAGGTGAGCGATGTCCCGGCGATGACGGTCATCAGCATCGGTTGCCGCGGAGCACGGACAGCATCCGCGATCGCTAAGGCTCGTGAAAAGTTGGTCACCTGGTTAGACCAGAAGAAGGGGGAATACCTCGCTGCCGGCCCCATGAGGATCATGGGCTACAATAGCCCATTCGTTCCCCGGGACAGGAGCTTCTTCGAGGTTCAGATACCCGTGAAGGCGGCCAGCGCCGACTGATCGGAAAAGGATTCGTTCTCAAGATGGCTGCACCTTTGCTGGTATTCCGACGAGAGCATTGCCTCGTGCTACAGCTTCCACGGCGTTCGATGCGTAATCGTCAGCTCCCCTGGACTTGACTAGGTCTGCGGCGCCCATCGTCTCGCAGCCGCCGACCAGGATCTTGACGGTGGCCCCCCGTTGGCTTGCCCGAATGGCAGTAACGGTTTCGTCCAGGGCGGGCAACTGCGTGGCGAGCGAGACGGAAAGCGCGACGAGATCCGCGTCGTAGAACTCGACAGCCTGGGCAAGGTCCGCGGTGGGTGCATTGGAACCGAGTTGGATCACCCGCCAGCCGTCCATCTCGAACAAATCGGCCACTACTTGGATGCCCAGGTCATGCTGGTTGCCGGCAACGGCCGCGGCGACCAACGTCTTGCCGTTGGACGGCCCGCATACCTCTCGCGCGTGAAGCTGGGCCATGACTAAGCGGGTCGTCGTCGTGGCGAAATGCTCCTCGGCGACATTGATCTCGCCCAGGAGCCACATGCGGCCCAGTTCCTCCTGCGCCGGTTGGAGGACCCTCAGATACAGCTCGGGCACCCTTTGCCCTTCGTCGGCCGCGTTGAGGACCAGGCGGCTTGCTTGACGGCGATCCCCTTCGAGGATCGCCACCAAGTACGTCGCGGCCAACCGCCCCGCAGGGGTCTCGGCCGTCAGTCGCGGGGCCAGGCCGGCAGGCTCGCCATCGAACTCAGCCAGAGCACGGTCGACATAGCCAGTCGCCATCGGCGCCAGTTCGGCCGGGATCTGTTCAACCAAGACACGGCGTAGGGCCTCCAGCCTCGCCCGCAACATTTCGGCGGGAACGCCCCTAGCCTTCAACGCCGCTCGGGTCCAATGAACCTGCTCGACGAAGAACTCCGGCCGTCCCGTCGAAATTGCGACGGCGAGTTCCTCAAGCCGGGCAGCCAAGACGTTTTGCCAGCCGTCAAACTGCGTGACGACTGCGGTTTGGGCCGTTTCTTCGTCGACGGGTGGCGTTTCACCCACGGCGTAGCCGGCCAATGCACGGGCACCGCTCTTGAGAATCCTGGCAAGCACTTGTTCTGGCTGCGTCATGGCTACGTTCCATGGTGTAACAAACTCGGGCCTCCCTCGGACGCCGCGCCGGTGGAACCCGTTTCGAGCAACTGACGGAGCCGCATCAGACCTCGGCGTGTGTGGGTCTTGACCGTTCCCAGCGGCAGTCTGGTCGCCTCAGCGATCTCCTGCTGTGACATTCCCTGCTCGAACGACAACTCCAGCACTTGCCGCTGCTCGGGTCGGAGTTGTTCGAGCAGGCCACGGGCACGCTGGGCCTCTTCCCGTGTCTCCAGGCGGTCCGGTTCGGACTGCACGGCAGCAGGCGGTTCGGCGACAAGCGGAACTGCTTCAGGTTGCCGTGCCCGGCGGCGACGCCGGTCGATGAGTCGCCGGCGTGCGACCGTGGCAACGAATGTGCTCTCGGCGGCCACCGTTGCGTCGAATCGCCCCGCGTGCCGCCACAACTCGACAAAAATCTCTTGGACGGCGTCCTCGGCATCGGCATGGTTGCCGGCGAACCGACGAGCCATCGACCAAACCAGCCGGCGGTACTTCCCCAGGCACCCGTCGACGGCCAACGGGTCACCTGCCGCGATTCGTTCCAAGAAGGTTGGCTCCGCGTTCATGCCTTGCCGACTTCAAGCCCAAACGTGCAAATGGCCACCGCCCGCCTCTCCCCTGGGTGCGTGAACGAGGGTAATTGCAGGCTTGCCATGCCAATGCGGCCAGACGGAGGGAGGCCTGGAGTATTCCGGTATCAGGAGGCCGCGCCGCTACGCGACGGCAAGGGGCTCGGGCTCCTGGTACGCCGCATACCTCGGCCCCGGCACATACCTCGCCCCCTGCTTCACCAGCACGCCGTCCTCGACCATCCTTGCCAGCACGTCAACAAGGCGGTTCGGCTGGCAAGACGACGGGGCTCGTGGCGGTCGCTCCAGCCAGCGCCGCCGAACCTTGCCGAGAACCAGCATGGAGACACTTCTGCCGTGCTTTTCCAGCACGTCCACGATGCTCCGGTAGTCCTGCTCGTCAGGCGGAAAGACCGGCTTGGGCTGCTTCTGCGGGCGTGGTGGCCCGGGCCGGACGGGATCGGGGCGGTTGCCGCTGAAGTTCCTGAACCTGTCCAACAGCGGACTTTCATTCCGGGCTCACGTCGTCGCCCGATAGGTCATCTGCCCGTTGATCTTCAGTGCCACGACCTGCCCCGTCGCCACCAGAGACGTGAGGAGGTCTTGGAGGGTGTCTGGTGGGAGGCGGACGAGAGTGCGGAGGCGGTCAAGGGAAATGCCCGCTCTCATGCAGGCACACGCCGCCTGGCAGATGGAACTACTTCTTGTCGTTCTTGCCCCGCTGGGGTCCGGCTACAACGGCGTTCATCTCCTTGCGCCACTGCCACATGGTTTCCCATTGGGCTTGGTCCGCTCGGACGGGCTCGAAGCGGCTGGCATCCACGTCCACATAAAGCCGGCGGTATTGCGCCGGGTCGAAGTCGGGATTGGGGGTGTTGCCCTGCGCGTTGACCTCCCTGCGCCAAGCGGCCAGCGCCGCACGCATCCGGCCCACCCGCTCGGGTTGCGATGCGGCCAGGTCCTGCCTTTCCCTCATATCGTTGCGGAGGTCGTAAAGTTCGGCCTTCTGCTCGTCGTAATACTCGATCATCATCCAGTCGCCGTCCCGCACCGCGCCGCTGGGACGGCTTCCCTGATTGGTGTAATGGGGGAAATGCCAGAAGAACGTCCGCCCAGGCGGATGGCCCTGTCGGGTCAGTAACGCCGCGAAACTCGCGCCGTCCAGTCCGGCGGGGACCGGCTGCCTGATCATGTCCAGCAGCGTGGGAACCCAATCGGTGTTGATGACCGGATCGTCGGCTACCGTTCCGGCAGGCACGTGGCCCGGCCAGCGCACGATCAATGGGATTCGCAGCCCGCCCTGATACACGAACCCCTTGCCGGCCCGGTAAGGCGTGTTGTGGGTGACCTTGGGATGCGGTCCCTCAGGCACGTGCAATCCACCGTTGTCGGAGGTGAAGACGACGATCGTCCTCTCCGCCAACTTCAAAGCATCGAGTCTTGCCATCAGCCGCCCGACCGTGTCGTCCAGCGTCTCGATGACCCCGGCATAGACGGGCTCGAAGGCCCGGGCATTGTCGTCGATGCGGCGGGGCTGCGCGTCGTAGGGGATGTGCGGCGTGTTATGGGCCAGATAGACGAAGAAGGGGCGGTCCCGGTGTTCCTCAATGAACCTTTCGGCGGCGGCCGTCAGGTCGTATTCCCCCTTGCCGCCCTCGGTTGCCGAAGGCGTGGTGTTGGCCTTGCCGGCATGGTACACGTCGAAGCCGTGCTCCACCGGTCCGAATCCGCGGCCCCCCACGTGCCATTTGCCGATAGCGGCGGTCGCGTAGCCGGCCTCCTTCAGGTAATTCGAGATCATTTTTTCCTTGAGCGGCACCTGCATTTCGATTTCCGGGTGCAGCACCTTTTGCGAGACCGCGTTCGGGCGACCAGGAAGGAACGTGGTCAGGTGCAGTCGTGCCGGGGTCTTGCCGGTCAGAATGGCGGCCCGCGAGGGCGAGCAGATCGGCTGGGCACAATATGCAGAGGTGAACCGCATGCCCTGCTGCGCGAGGCGGTCCAGGTTAGGCGTATGATGGTCCAGCCGCCCGTAACAGTGCAGATCATTGATGCCCAGGTCGTCGCACAGAATGAACAGGATGTTGGGCTTGGCCACTGTCTCTGCCGCCCGGCCGGTGGTCGCAACCGAGTTGAGCAGGGCCAGTGCGGCAAGAGAGACGGTAGTAGTGGTTCGCATGATTCAAGACCATTTCAGGTCGGGGGACGAAGGCGGCGAGGAAGACATAAAATACCACTTTCCGCGCCGAGATTCCAGCACGGCCCACCGAACCCGTAATTGTGGGGATCTACGATCGTTACTGCGCCCATGCGGGACAAATTGCTGTCCCTGATCCGCCAAGTCGGTTCCCGGTCTTAGGACGGTCTTCTGGCGTGGCAGCGGGGCAACACGGGTCATCGGCGTCGAGCGGGAAACGAGAAATGGTGGGACGGGCATGACTATGGTCGATGATGGCGATGTCCCGTCCGAACCACCGCCATTCGCATCGTCACCCGACAGACCATCTGCCCGTTCACCTTCACGACCTCCACCTGCCCGCTCGCTACCAGCCCCCTCAGCACGTCCTGAAGGGTCTCCGAAGAGAGATTCAAGAGCCTCCGCAAGTCCGCCAAAGACGCCCCCGCCGCCCCGGCACTGGTGATAACTGTCGCAAGGCGGTCGGCTTGGGGAGGCTCTTGAGAG
>Ga0326727_10002176_pt1 | contig 68575 bp, 53 predicted proteins | sample MB2enrmetagenome_FD_207643 | JGI IMG/M metagenome (GOLD analysis project Ga0326727, IMG submission 207643) | Lab enriched peat soil microbial communities from McLean, Ithaca, NY, United States - MB29MY | ecosystem: Environmental > Terrestrial > Soil > Wetlands > Peat | place: USA: New York...
GGATGAGTTTGGCGGCAAAACCAACCTGCGCTTCGACGATACGAACCCTGAAAAGGAAGAGCAGGAGTACGTCGATTCGATCCAGGAAGACGTGCGCTGGCTGGGCTTCGAGTGGGAGCGCCTTTGCTACGCGTCGGACTACTTCGGCCAGCTTTATGAGTGGGCCTTGCAACTGATCAAGGCCGGCAAGGCGTACGTCGACGACCTCACTGCCGATGAGATTCGGCAGCACCGCGGCACGCTGACGGAGCCGGGCAAGGACAGCCCGTTTCGCAACCGCTCGACCGAAGAGAATCTGGCCCTGTTTGTCCGGATGAAGGGCGGCGAATTTCCCGACGGCAGCCGCGTGCTGAGGGCGAAGATCGACATGGGGTCGCCGAACCTGAACATGCGCGATCCGGTGATGTACCGCATCCTGCATGCGACGCACCACCGCACCGGCGACGAGTGGTGCATCTATCCGATGTACGACTACGCGCACGGGCAGTCGGATTCGATTGAGCGGGTCACGCACTCGATGTGCACGCTCGAATTTGCGGACCACCAGCCTCTTTATCGCTGGTATATCGAGCAGTTAGGGATCTTTCCGTCGCAGCAGATCGAGTTTGACCGGCTGAATATCACTTACACGATGCTGAGCAAGCGCAAGCTGCTGCAACTGGTGCAGGAGAAGCGCGTCGACGGCTGGGACGATCCGCGGATGCCGACGCTCTCCGGCTTCAGGCGGCGCGGATTTACGCCCGAGGCGATTCGCGCGTTTGTCGGCGCCAGCGGCGTTTCGCGCACGAACGGGATCACGGATTTTGAAATGCTGGAGCACTTCCAGCGCGACGATCTGAACCGCCGCGCTTCCCGCGCCATGGCGGTGCTGCATCCGCTGAAGGTGGTTATCGACAACTACCCTGAGGGTCGGGAGGAGTTTGTCGAGGTGGCAAACAATCCTGAAGATCCGGCGGCAGGAACGCGCCAGGTGCCGTTTTCGCGCGAGATCTTTATTGAGCAGGATGATTTTCGCGAAGTGCCTCCGGCGAAGTATTACCGGCTCTCGCCGGGCAAGGAAGTGCGGCTGCGGAACGCATACTTCATCACTGCGCAAAGCGTGGTGAAGGATGCGGCCGGCATTGTGGTTGAGGTTCACTGCACTTACGATCCGGCGAGCCGCGGCGGTAACTCTCCGGATGGGCGCAAGGTCAAATCGACGATCCACTGGGTCTCGACGTCGCATGCGATCACGGCGGAGATTCGTCTCTACGACAAGCTGTTTTCGAAGGCTGATCCCGGCGATGTGGCGGAGGGCGAGGATGTGCTGAGCAATCTTAATCCGAGTTCGCTGGAGATTTTGACTGGAGCCACGCTGGAGCCATCCCTTGCGCACGCGAAGCTGGGGGATCGGTTTCAGTTTGAGCGAGTGGGGTACTTCTGCCTCGATCGCGATTCTGCGCCGGGGAAACTGGTGTTTAACCGGACGCTGGCGCTAAAGGATTCGTGGGCGAAGATCGAGAAGAAGCCATTGCATGGAGCGGAGGCTCGCTGATTGCCAGCATGAGTGTAGTGCTTTCCCAAGTCCTCCGCCTTAGCGGACGGGACATGCGGCGCCCGGCACCAGGCTAAACACGCGCGAGCTGAGGCAGGACATCGAAATGCGCGTCGCGGGCGCAAAGCACGAACGAATGTTGGAGAACGAGGGCCGCGATCCACATATCGTTGGTCGGGATTGGGGTGCCTTGTTTGCGGAGTTGGCGGTAAACGTTGGCGTAGTGATGCGTGGTTTGCTCGTCGGCGTAGACAACCTCGACACCCGGCTTTAGAAGGAACCGGCGCAGGACGGCCTCGTTGCGCGGCCCCTGGCTGCCCATGGCAAACCCGGCACGCAATTCCGCAAGGACGATAAACGGAAGCCAGACCTCGCTGGCCTGTTCGACAATTTCCACGACGGAAACATCGCCCCGGCAAAGATCGGTGTAACGATTGGTATCGAGCGCGATTTTCACACCGACCCTCCGGCGCAGGCCTCGCTCTGGTGCGCCCGGATCTGCCGAGCCGGGATGGTCAACGCCACATCGCCTCGTCGACGGTATCCTGCGCCGCGAGGGCGCGATCAAAAGCCGGATCGTTTTTCCAGCTCCCGGCAACGTCGCCCAGATCGCGGCGGCAATGGGGTTGATCGGCCAGGCCGGCTCCGCGAGCCATAGCCTCGACTGCAACTTCATTGAGGCTCTTGCCGCGCTCGCGCGCTGCGTCGCGCAGAGCGGCGTCGAGATAGTCCGGCACATTGCGGATGGTGTATTGCATGCATTCATTGTAGGCATTGCAGGCATTGATTGCAACCACTGTTGATGTCGGGTACGAGTTCTAGCAGGCGGGGTATTTCTGGCTGGCTCCGAATTCGGCGGCGGGGAGCTGGTGTTTTATCGGACGCTGCCGCTGAAGGATCCTTGGGCGAAGATTGAGCAGAAGGCGGAGAGTTAGCGAGTCGGCAGATCAGCGAGTCAGCGTGCTTTGCTGCTGATCCATGGCCCCTGTACTTCACTTCCCAATCACGTCGAAGGGGACGGTGATGGTCTTTGGGGGCAGGCAGGCGTTGGTGTTGCAGGCCTGGTAATGGAGCTTGGCTTCGACGAGGTGTTCGCCGGGCGGGGCTACGATGCGGGCGTCGATGGTGAAGTCGCCCGTGTAGACGCTGAGCTTTTCGCTTGGGTCGATGGGGAGTGTGAAGTCAGTGCCGGCTGGGTAGGCGGCCTGGTCGAGGCGGACGCCTGAGTCCACGGGAATCGAGAAAGTAGTGGGAATGAGAGAGTTTTCCCTGGGGGTGTGGGAGTTGATGTGCAGGCCGGGCGCGATGCGGAAGTGGAGGGTGACCGGACTCGGCTTGCCGGCGGGGATGGTGACCTGTTCGGGAAAGAGGTATTCGACGGGTTGCGGCTTGACGAGGGAGCGGGCGGGAGTTTGTGCGGGGAGCGGGTTTGGGGACAGCGACAAGACAAGACAGCCGATAGCCACACAATCCGCTGCGTATGAAAAGGAACTCCGCATAGCTATAGCACCAATCTCATTCAGGCTTTTGGATTTCCACAATTGCCGCTTCAACCGCTTCATCGAGCATAGAGAAGTAGCGCACTGGAGTTTGTGAGTCCGGCTGATAAGAACCATCAGCGCACTTCTCCCAGACCTCGAATCGGAGCGGGCCGTCTTTCTCCTGGTTGATGAAAGCGCAGGAGTAATTCCAGTGGAACTGGCTCCAGCTTCTAACCTTTCCCGGCTTCAGTACTACAGGCTTTGGAAATTTGTCTCGCGCTGGCGTTGGAATGACATCCACCGGTCGAAACGCGGCCAAACGGATCACGGACCTGACTGCGGCTCTTTCCCCTAAAGGCACAACTGCGACCGGTTCGATGTCCATCCAAAAGCCCGCTTCGGTCCTTGCCTTTGCCGGAATCACCACAAGGCCCTTCGCTTTGCTCCAAAAGATTGAAACCGGGCTCATCGTAATCCTCGTGAAACAACTACTTCAACGCCTTCTTGATATTTGCCTCGATGTCGTCTTTCGAGGTCAGGCCGAGCTGGGCGGCGACGATTACGCCTTTGCGATCGACGAAGAAGGAGGTGGGCAGTGCGTCCAGGCCGCCGTAGGGATGGTCAAGCGCGTCACCGGCAAGCAGCACAGGGTAGGGCATATGCATCTTCTCGACGAAGGCGGAGATTTCTTTCTTTTCATTGCTGAGCGTCTTTGGGTTGTCGCTGTCGATGTCGTCGGTGGAGACGCCGAGAATCTCGAAGCCCTGGGCGGCGTATTGATTGCGCAGCTCGATCAGCCAGGGGGTCTCGACCCGGCAGGGACCGCACCAGGTGGCCCAGAAATTGATAAGGACGGCCTTGCCCTTGTAGCTCGCGAGGGAGACCTTGTTGCCGCTCAGGTCTTCGAGCTCAAACGCGGGCGCGGGCTTGCCTTTGAGCGGGGAGACCAGTTGAGGCGAGCCGCCGGCGGCGTCGGCGACCAGTTCGCCCTGGGCGACGGAGGCCAGCAGCTTTTCAGCCGCCTGCCTGCGGTATTCGAAATTGGCCCACCCTGCCCAGGCAAAGGTGGCCAGGATGAACAAAACTGCGCCGAGAACCAAGGTGTTGCGCTTCACGGGGGTTTGACCTCTCTCCGATTCAATTGTACGAGAGGCTCGACCGGAGCGAAACCGGACAAAGCTGATACCATCAGAAACCGATGAGCCAATCCAATCAGCCTGATCGGGATGCGGACTGCATGAAGCCTGCAGAACTCGTGCGTACCGAGGCTGCGGCCCTCGAAGCGCTGGCGACGCGGCTGGAAGGGCCGATGCAGGCGGATTTCGAACGGGCGGTGGAGCTGATCCTGCGCTGCGGCGAGGAACGGGGCCGCGTGGTGGTGACCGGCATGGGCAAGAGCGGCATTATCGCGCAGAAAATTGCGGCGACGCTCAGCTCGACGGGATCGCCGGCCTTGTTTCTTCATCCCGCGGAGGCGGTGCACGGAGATGTGGGCGTGCTGCTGCCGGGGGATGTGGTGGTGGCGCTGTCGGCGAGCGGGGAGACGGAGGAGATTCTGCGGCTGCTGGCCACGCTGAAGCGCAAGGGCGATGCGCTGGTGAGCTTCTGCTGCCGGCTGGATTCGACCCTCGCGCTGGCGAGCGATGTGGCGCTGGACTGCGGCGTGGAGCGCGAGGCGTGCGGGTTGAACCTGGCGCCGACGGCTTCTACGACGGCCATGCTGGCGCTGGGCGATGCGCTGGCCATCGCGGTGAGCTTGCGCAAGGGCTTTCGCGCGGAGGACTTTGCCGAGTTGCATCCGGGCGGCAAGCTGGGCAAGCGGCTGGCCAAGGTGCGCGACCTGATGCACGCAGGCGACGACGTGCCCGTGGTGACGCCGGAGACGCGGATGACGGATGTGATCTACGAGATGTCGTCGAAGAAGCTGGGCATCACGACGGTGCAGGAAGCTGGGAAGCTGCGTGGCGTGATCAGCGACGGCGACCTGCGGCGGCTGCTGGAGCGCGAGGGCGGCGCGGCGCTGAGCCGGACGGCGGGCGAGGCGATGAATGCGCATCCGCGGACGATTGGGGCGGAGGAGCTGGCGGCCAGGGCGCTGGCGATTCTGGAGGAGCGGAAGATTACTTCGCTGGTGGTGGTGGATGCGGAGGGGCGCGTGGAAGGCGTGGTGCATCTGCATGATTTGTGGGGAGTGGAGTTGATTTGAGGGAAGGGGTCGGGGAACAGCGATCAGAATACGGCGGTTGGTCTAGGGTCGTGCTCTCCCAGGTCTCGGAATCGAGACCTGGGGCACCCGGCGATCAGACCTCGTGATCTTCCTACTTCTCACGATCACACAGGCGCTTTCATTCCTGGTTTTCCGCCGAATCCGGTTCCGCAATCGCAGGCGCCCCGACATGGCGACTGCCTCGTCTCCGAACATTTAGACTAAAGGCTGACTCGAATTGTCTTGCGTTCGCTGCGGCGGACGGGAAAGCACGCGCACTCATCGCTATGCATCGTTGGTCGAAGCTTTTTATTCCTACTCTTCGCGAGGCCCCGGCGGATGCCGAGGTCGCCAGTCACAAATTCCTGCTGCGGGCCGGCTATATTCGCCAGCTTGGCGCGGGGATTTACAACTATCTGCCTCTCGGGCAGCGTTCGCTGAACAAGATTATCGCCATTGTGCGCGAGGAGATGGACACCATCGGGCAGGAGTTCTATCTGCCGGCGATCCATCCGCGCGAGATCTGGGAGCAGAGCGGGCGCTGGTCGACAATGGGCGACAACATGTTCCGCCTCAAGGACCGCAAGGGCGCGGAGCTGTGCCTGGGCATGACGCATGAGGAGATCATGACGTCGATTGCGCGCAGCGAGTTGCGCAGCTACAAGCAGTTGCCGCAGATCTGGTACCAGATTCAGAACAAGTTTCGCGATGAGCCGCGGCCCAAGGCGGGGCTGTTGCGGGTACGCCAGTTCACGATGAAGGACAGCTACTCGTTCGACACGGACAAGGCGGGCCTCGACAAGAGCTATGACCTGCACGATCAAGTCTATCGCCGGATCTTTACACGCTGCGGACTGAAGTTTGTGGCTGTGGAGGCGGACTCGGGAGCGATGGGCGGATCGCAGTCGCAGGAGTTCATGGTGTATTCCGAGGCGGGCGAGGATTTGATTGCGAGCTGCCCGGCGTGCGGGTATGCGGCGAATCTGGAGAAGGCCACTTCCCTGCTGGAGCCTGTTGCGGAGATGGAAGCGAGTGGGGACGGAACGCCGGAGCTGGTGTATACGCCGGGGTGCGCGGCGATTGTGGATGTGGCGGAGTTCTTCAAGATTTCGCCGGCGTCGGACATCAAGTGCGTGGCGTATATGGCGCTGAAGCGGGGGACAAACGAGAAGGCGGGGGGCAAGCCGGATACGTGGCATGGCGTGGCGACGTTTCTGCGCGGCGACCACCAGGTGAACGAGACCAAGCTGCTGGGTGTGCTGGGCGCCGCGGAGTTGCGCACCATGCAGACGGCGGAGCTGGAGCAGTATTTCAAAGGGCCGGCAGGCTACCTGGGGCCGGTGGGACTGGCGCATGACGACAAGCCTTTGCAAGCGGGCCTGACGGTGGTGGTGGACAAAGCTCTGGAAGGGCGCAAGAACATGGTGTGCGGCGCAAACAAGGTGGACTATCACCTGGTCAACGTTGCTCCGGGGCGGGATTTCACATGGACGCTGAGCGCGGACATTCGCAGCGTGAACGAGGGCGAGAACTGTCCGGCGGCGGGATGCGTAGGAAAGCTGGTGGTGGGCAAAGCGATCGAGGTTGGACACATCTTCCAGCTGGGCTACAAGTATACGGAGTCGATGGGCGCGCGGGTGCTGGATGTGAACGGCAAAGAAGTCATGCCGATCATGGGCTGCTACGGGATTGGGATTGAGCGGATTTTGACGGCGGCGATCGAGCAGTCAAATGACGCGAACGGATTCTGGCTGCCGAGTTCGATTGCGCCGTTTACGGTGGTGGTGACGGTGACCAACGTGAGCGATGCGCTGCTGCGCGAGACGGGCGAGAGGCTGGCGGCGGAGCTGGAGGCGACCGGCCTCGATGTGCTGCTGGATGACAGAGATGAGCGCGCGGGCGTCAAATTCAAAGATGCGGATCTGGTGGGGATTCCGTACCGGATCAATGTCGGCAAGAAGGCGGCCGCGGGGCAGGTGGAGCTGGTTACGCGGGCTGCTTCGACCAGCTTGGATGTGGAATTGGGAGATGTCGTAGCGGTGGTGAAAGAGCGCGTGCGGGAAGATGGGCTGCTGGGGGCGGTGGGGAGTTAGGGCCGGCTGGGTTGGGTTCACGGCTTCTCACCCTTTCGCCAGAAAAACGGCGAATGGATGGGGTACGGTTCGTTTTCCTGGCCATAGGGCGAAGTGACTTAAAAGAGGTTGGATGCGGTTAAAGATCAGGATTCCGAAGTTCAGGTTCGGGATGCCGCGGCTCACGGGGAAGCATCCGTGGGCGACGTTTGCGCTGCGCCTGGCGCTGGCGGGCGTGACGGCTGCTGTGCTGCTGGTCTTCGGAGTCGGCACCTATTACTACATCAAATATCACCACATTGTGGACGAGCGTCTGAACAAGCCCATCTTTGCCAATACCGCCAAGATCTTTGCCGCGCCGCGGGAGGTGCGGCCGGGGCAGAAGCTGACGATCGGGTTGATTGCCAACGAACTGCGCGAGGCTGGCTACACGATGGATGGCGCCGCGAAGACCTCGCTTTTGGGAACATACAGCGAAGGCGTGGGGCAGATTACCGTGCGGCCGGGCCCGCAGTCGTATCACGCGCCGGACAGCGCAACGATTCACGTGAGCGCGGGCGAGGTGGACGCGATCGATGACGATCACGGCCAGCCGCTGGCGAGTTATGAGCTGGAGCCGCTGCTGATCACCGGGCTGAGCGAGGACGCAAACCGCACCAAACGGCGACTGATCACGTACGACGAGATTCCGCCCAACCTGGTGCAGGCGGTGCTGGCGATTGAGGACCGGCGCTTCTTTGAACATAACGGCGTGAATTACGGGCGTCTGATCGAGGCAGTCTTCCACGACGTGGTGTCAGGCCAGAAGCAGCAGGGCGGCTCCACGCTGACGATGCAACTGGCGCGCGGATTCTTTCTCACGCCGGAGAAGCGCATCAAGCGCAAGCTGATCGAGATTGTGATCACGTTCCAGCTCGAACATCGATTCACAAAGAAGCAAATCTTCGAGATGTATGCCAACCAGATCAACCTGGGGCAACGGGGCAGCTTCTCGATCGATGGGTTTGGCGAGGCTGCGCAGGCTTACTTCGGCAAGGATGTGAAGCAACTCGATCTTGCGGAGTGCGCGATGCTGGCGGGGATCGTGCAGCGGCCTAACTACTTCAATCCCTTCCGCCACACGGAGCGAACCATCGACCGGCGCAACCTGGTGCTGGATTCGATGGTGGAGACGGGGGCGATTACCAAGGATCAGGCGGAGCGCGCCAAGGCCGAACCGCTGCATCTGGCCGAGTCCAGCGTGGATGCCAGCGAGGCGCCCTATTTTGTCGACCTGGTGCACGAGCAACTGCTGCAGAAGCTGGGCGAGCGCGATTTCAACCGCGAAGGGCTGCGCATCTATACGTCACTCGATCCGGACCTGCAGCGGGAGGCGACGGCGGCGGTGGACTCGACGATACACGTGGTGGACGAGCTGGTGGAGAAGCGGCACGCGCGGCACAAATCCACCGAGCCGATTGTGTATCCGCAGGTCGCGCTGGTGGCGCTGAATCCGCACACCGGGCAGGTGCTGGCGTTGGTGGGCGGGCGCAGCTATGGCAACAGCCAGGTGAACCACGCCGTTGCGCACCGGCCGACGGGGTCGATCTTCAAGCCGTTTGTTTATGCGGCGGCGTTTGCCGCGGCGGCGCAGGGCACTCCTCTTGAGGGCCAAGACAAGCTGTTCACGCAGGTGACGATCCTGAACGACGAGCAGACCACGTATGAGGTCGGCAACCAGGAGTACACGCCACGCAACGATGGAGACAGTTACTACGGGCCGGTCACGGCGCGCTTTGCGCTGCAGAAGTCGCTGAACAATGCGACCATCGGGCTGGCATCGCTAGTGGGGTTCGAACGCGTGGCCGAACTGGCGCGGGAGGCGGGCATCAAGGGCGCGCGGGGCACGCCGTCGGTGGCGATTGGCTCCTACGATGCATCGCCGATGGACATGGCCGGCGCTTATACCGTGTTTGCAAATAACGGATTGCACCTGGACCCGTGGATGCTGGCCAGCATCCGCACACCGTCGGGCGACATCATCGACGATTACACGCCCACCTCGAAACAGGTTCTGGATCCGCGCGTGGCGTTTCTGACTACCGATATGCTGGAGAACGTGATCAACCACGGCACCGGCTACCCCACGCGCGCGCGCGGGTTCCTGGCGCCGGCAGCGGGCAAGACCGGCACGGACCACGACGCATGGTTCGCCGGCTACACGTCGAACCTGCTGTGCATCGTGTGGGTGGGCAACGACGACTATACCGACATCAAGCTGCACGGCGGAGACGCGGCCGCGCCGATCTGGGCTGAGTTCATGAAGAAGGCGGTGCTGCTGCCGCAGTACTCCGACACGCACGATTTCAAGGCGCCGGACGGGGTGCAAATGGTGCAGCTGGACAAGGCGACGAACCTGTTGAGCGACGCGGCCTGCCCGGACAGCTACGACGCAGCTTTTCTTGAGGGGACAGCGCCCACCGACACCTGCGATCATCCGCCGGATCATCGCAATTTCTTGCAGAAGATCTTCGGGCTGGGCGAGAAGAAGCAGTGATATAAGTAACAAGACCAAAAAGTTACCCCCCGCCGCCGCGCGGGTATAGCGAGTTAGCAAGTCAGATGGTTAGTAAGTCAACAGGCCGGTGAGTTAGCTGGATTGCGCGGCAGCCGGCGCTTTGTGAAGGGCACTTAATTCTCCCGGAGGATATGCATGATGACGTTGAAGGATGCGAAGCGCATTATCGAAGCGGCCGAAGCCAAAGCGACCGCGATTGGCCAGCCGATGAACATTGCCGTGGCGGACGAGGGCGGGAACCTGATTGCTCACGTGCGCCAGGACGGCGCGTGGATTGGCAGCATCGATATTTCCATCAAGAAGGCGTACACGTCGCGGGCCTTTGACATTGCGACGCGCGATCTGGCGGCACATTCGCAATCGGGCAACCAGTTCTTCGGGATTCATGCGTCGAACGACGGCAAGATCATGATCTTTGCCGGGGGCGTGCCGTTGAAGAAGAATGGCAAGGTGGTGGGAGCGATCGGCGTGAGCGGCGGGTCGGGCGAACAGGACCATGCGGTGGCCGAGGCGGGCGCGGCGGCGCTGTAGGCCGGATTGGGTCTGTGGTTTCCCACCCATTCGCAAAGTCCGCGAATGGATGGGGCACCCGGCTCCGGGGGTCCTGATCTCCCACCCTTTCGACAGAAAAAAGTCGAATGGATGGGGCACGGAGATCTCATGGATGAAGTCGCGGCGCTCAAGTGTCGCGGCTTTTTCTATTTCGCCGTCATGGCTGGCAGCTCGGGCACCAGAAGGTGACGCGTGCGTCGGGGCCCTGGATGCGGCGCAGGATCAGCTCGCCGCAGCGACGGCAGGGCGCTCCGGCGCGGCCGTAGACCCACAGGCTGGCGGTGGGATCGGACTGGCGCGTGGTGCGGCGCTGCTGGCCGCGGAAGGTGACGATGGTGTCGCCTGAATCTTCAAGCACGTTGGCGGCGAGCAGGCGCTGCGCGGTGGAGACGGCTGAGACCGCCTGTTCGCGCGAGAGCGTTGCGACCTTGCGAAACGGGTTGAGGCCGTTGACGAAGCAGATCTCCGACTTGAAGACGTTGCCTACGCCGGCCAGCACTTCCTGATGCAGGAGCACATCGGCAACCTCTTCTGACGTGTGTGCGAGCAGGCGCTCAACGGCCATTGCGGCGTCGAATTCAGCGCAGAGCACATCGCGGGCAGGAAGGGCGATCTTCGGATCGCGGGCCAGCGACTGCGCGGTGTGCATGCGGGCCACGGGCACTTGAAAGCCGACGGCGAGATACTGGCCGTTCTCGATGACAATGCGCATTTGAGTACGCGGTTTCTGCCAGCGCTCGCCGGGGCGGTAGATGTGCCAACTGCCGCTCATGAGCAGGTGGGAGGCCAGGATGCCGCCGCCGGAGAAGTAAATCAGCAGCCACTTGCCCTGCGATTCGACGCGATCGACGGTCTGGCCGGCGAGGGGCGTGTCGTCATCGAACCGCGTTAGCAGGGGATAAGTGGAGCGGAAGCCGATGATGGGCTTGCCGATGAGGGCGCGGCCCAGGGCGCGGGCGGTGCGGAAGATGGTATCGCCTTCGGGCATGGGTTATTGCAGCTCCTCTGGCAGCGGCTCGTGGTGCGAAACCGGGAGCGGGATACGGCGCAGGTGCATGCCGAGCGGTCCGGGATGGAAGCCGGCGTCCATGAGGAAGCGGGCCATCGGGTGAGCGGCGACGGGCTGGCCGTTGATGGTGGTGATGAGAACACCCTGATGGCTAGCGCCGTGAAGGCGGTCCTGGCCGCGGGTGCATAGGAAGTGGGCGAGGCCGGCGGCAACCTGCGAACGCTCTGGCTCCTCGGCGGGCAGGAAGACGAGCAGGTTGGGATTGCCGCGGCGCAGCCAGGCGACGAGTTGGCCGTTGCGCAGGATGACTTCGGCGTAGGCGGCGCGGGTGAGGATGCGTGGGGCCGATTCCAAGTCTTCGTCGGTGACGGGCAGGTCGGGCCAGCGCAGGACCGAGCCATACGGATTGGCGGGATCGGCGGCGGCGAGCTGGACGAATTCCGGTCGCTCGGCGGGCGGCTCGGTGCGAAGCTGGCGGAGCAAATCGACGGCGGCGGGGAGCGCGAACTGGGTTGCGCCGAGACCGGCGACGAAGTAACCGCGGCGGATGCGGCCGCTCTCTTCGAGGGCTTTGAGGACGTCGTAGACGGCGCTGAATCCGCCGGGGACGTTTTCCGCAGCTACGGATTCGCGCAGGAGGACGCCGTAGCGGTTGAGGAGTTGGAGGGCCAGGGCGTGGCTGGCTTCGGTGGTGGTGGGAACTTCTGGCCTTTCAAGGGGCGGATTGAGATTTGAGGTTTCCCAGGTCCCAGAATCGGGACCTGGGGCACCCAGGTTTGTTGGTTGTCGAAGAGAGGCTGATCGAGGTTCTTGGTTTCCCACCCTTTCGCCAGAAGAAAGGCGAAAGGATGGGGCACACGGGGTTGTTGCTTGTCCAGTTGGGGCTGATTGAGGTTCGTGGTTTCCCACCCATTCCTCTGAAGAACGAGGAATGGATGGGGCACGGAGGGGGTTTGGCGATCCTTTCTGTGCACGCAGGGGGAGCACGGACCAGCGGCCTTGCGCGGTGGGCGGGGTGGTGCGGCGGGAGCGGAAGACGGCTCCTGTTTGCAGGCGGCGCGGAGTGCGGGCGCTGTCGGGGCGGGCGATGTAGGCGCGCAGGGCGTGGAGCGAATCGTTGGTGATGAGGCCGCGCCAGACCAGGCTCCAGAGGGCGTCGATCGATTCGCCGGGATAGCCGCCGCCGATTGCCTGGTGCAGGGGCTCGAAGAAGCTTGCTCCGGTGGATTCAAGCACTGCCAGCAGCTTTTCTTCGCGTTCGGTGAGCGGCTCTGTGAGCGGGCGCGACTGGGCGAGCAGGGGCAGCTTGTCGGCAAGGAAGAGGGCAATGCGGCCGTCGCGTTCGCCGATGGGCTCGACGCCGGCCCAGGCGACTTCGCCGGCGGCGATGAGGGTGTCGAGTCCGGCCGGGGAGTAGTCGGCGATGCGGGCGGGCAGGATTGCGGTCTCGACGAGCGTAGCGGGCAGCGGCGCGCCTTGCAGGCTCTCGATGGCGTCGAGGAGCGCGTCGAGATTGGCGCTGCGTCGCGGGGTGAGCAGGCCCTGCCAGTGTGTGAGAAAGCGGGCCAGGGTGTGCTGCTCGACGGGCTCGACTTCGCGGCGGAGCTTGGCGAGAGACTTGCGGCGGATCTGGCGCAGGATTTCGGAGTCGCACCACTCGCGATGAAGGCCACCGGGACGGAAGCCGCCCTCGAGGACGCGGCCCTCGTGGGTGAGCAGGCGCAGGGCGTTTTCGACGGCTTCGATGTCAAGGCCGAACCGGTCGGCGGGCTCGCGGAGCGTGAAGGGACCGTGGGTGCGCGCGTAGCGCCGGACGAGTTCGAGAACGGGCTGAGCGACGGGTTCAAGGAGGGCGGATGCGAGGCCGGGCGGCAGCGGGATGCCGAGGGCATCGCGGTAACGGGCTGCATCTTCGGCGGCGATGAGGCGGCGCTCGCCTGCGATGCGGAGTTCGAGAAGACGGCGGGAGCGGATAAGACGGTCTACGTGCGGGAGCAGATCCGGCGAAACCGCGCGGCGGGCGAGTTCTTCGCGGGATAAGTCGCCGAGACGCAGGCAGAGATCGTGGATGCCATCGGCGGAGCGGGCGCGGTGTGTCTCGTCGAGGCACTGCGCCTGCTCTTCGACTTCGGCAATGGCGTTGGGGTCTAGGAGTTCGCGCAGGTCGGCCTCGCCGAGCAGGTCACGCAGCTGGTCCTGGTCGATGGTGAGGGCCTGGGCGCGGCGCTCGGCGAGTGGGGCATCGCCGTCATAGAGGAAGTTGGCCACATAGCTGAAGAGGAGCGAGGCGGCGAAGGGCGAGGGCTTCTTGGTTTCGACGACGTGGACGCGGAGCTGGCGCTGTTCGATGGCACGCAGGGTTTCAAGCAGGGCCGGCATGTCAAAGAAGTCGCGCAGGCATTCGCGATAGGCCTCGAGGAGCAGCGGGAACGAGGGATAGCGCGAGGCGACGTTGAGCAGATCGTATGAGCGCTTGCGGAGCTGCCAGAGCGGCGTGCGGGAATCGGCGCGGCGGCGCGGCAGCAGCAGGGCGCGGCCGGCGGCTTCGCGGAAACGGCCGGCAAAGAGGGCGGTCGAGCCAAGCTGGCGCAGCACGAGGGCCATGGCTTCGGCAGACTCCACGAGAAACCAGTCGGGATCGGGCGGCTCGTCGGTATCGGGGAAGCGCAGGACGAAGCCATCGTCTCCCCAGAGCGCCTCGACCTCGGGGCCGCCGGCGGCGCGGATGCGCGCGGTGACGGCCATGGCCCAGGGAATATGAATGCGGCTGCCAAAGGCCGTGAGTACGCAGACGCGCCAGTCTCCGAGTTCGTCGCGGACGCGTTCGATGACGATGGTGCGGTCGTCGGGAACGGCGCCGGTGGCGGCCTGCTGGTCGGCGAGGAAGCGGAGGAGGTTTTCGGCTGCGCCGGGGTCGAGGTCGTGTTCGGTGACGAGGCGGGTAAGAGCGGCGGGTTCGGGCAGGGCGCGTATCGTGCGGACCATTTCGCCGATGCGGCGGCCGAATTCGAGCGGGCGGCCCGGGCCGTCGCCTTTCCAGAATGGCATCTTGCCCGGTTCACCGGGAGCAGGGACTACGAGAACGCGGTCGTGGGTGATGTCGACGATGCGCCAGGTAGATGCGCCGAGGATGAAGGTCTCGTTGGTGTGGCTCTCAAAGACCATCTCTTCGTCGAGTTCGCCGACGCGGACGGACTTGCCTTCGCTATAGGCGAGGAAGACGCCGTAGAGGCCGCGGTCGGGGATGGTGCCGGCGTTCAGGATGGCCAGGCGGGCAGCGCCGTCGCGGGCCGTGACCACGTTGCGGATGCGGTCCCAGATGAGGCGGGGGCGGAGTTCGGCGAATTCGTCGGAGGGGTAGCGGCCGCTGAGCAGATCGAGGACGCCTTCGAAGCTGGAGCGGGTGAGGCCGGCGAAGGGAGCGGCGCGGCGGACCAGGTCGAAGAGGAAGTCGACGGAGACTTCGGGTTTTACATGGTCCTCAGGTTGATTTGGGGAGCTTCCCTCCCCGGTCTTAGAAGCGAGGCCGGGGGCACCCAGGGGTTCGTTGTTTCCCGCCTTTTCCGCGAAAAAAAGCGGAAAGGACGGGGCACGGAGGTTTTTGCTCAGATTTGAATTTGCACGCTTCAGGATTCTGGGGCGTTTGGGGATGGCGGCATGGGGCGGGTGGGCAACGATGGCGACGAGTTGCTGGGCGAGAACGTCGAGGGGATTGCGCGGGAAGCGGGTGGACTCGATGTGGCCCTCGTGCATGGCGCGGGTGACGGCGGCGCAGGCGACCAGGTCGGCGCGGTACTTGGGGAAAAGGATGCCTTCGCTGACGGCGTCGACGTGATGGCCGGCGCGGCCGATGCGCTGCATGCCGCTGGCGACGGAGGGCGGGGATTCGATCTGAATGACGAGGTCGACGGCGCCCATGTCGATGCCGAGTTCGAGCGTGGAAGTGGCACAGAGGGCGCGAATCTGCCCGGCTTTGAGCTGCTCTTCGATGATGGAGCGCTGGGGCGCGGCGAGGGAGCCGTGGTGGGCGCGGGCGATGGGTTCGCCGGCGAGATCGTTGAGGGCGCCGGCGAGGCGTTCGGCCACCTGGCGGCTGTTGACGAAGAGGATGGTCGAGTTGCGGGCGCGGACGATCTCGAGCAGGCGGGGATGGATGGCATTCCAGATGGAGACACGGCGCGGGGCCTGCGAGGCCGGGCCGCTGGGGAGTTCCTCCTGCTCGGTGAGGCGGGCCATGTCTTCGACGGGGACTTCGATGCGGAGCTTGAGCTGCTTGGGGGCGCTGGCGTTGACGATGGTCACGGGGCGAAACCGAGGCACGGTTTCGCCAGGGACTAAGGGACTAGGGATTAAGGGACTAAGGTCCTCAGGCTGGTCCGCCATGATGGCTTCTTCGAAGAAGTGACTCCGCGCAGATTCGTCAGAGCTGGGACCGGGGACTGCGGTCGCGTTCCTGAGATCCGGAGCTAGAGCCCCTAGTCCCTTTGTCCCTAGTCGCTTCGTCCCTGTTCCCTGCACTTCCACTCCGCCGAGGAAGCGGGCTACTTCTTCCAGGGGGCGCTGGGTGGCGGAGAGGCCGATGCGCTGCAGGCGGCGTCTGGTCAGGGCTTCAAGGCGTTCAAGCGAAAGGGCGAGGTGCGCGCCGCGCTTGGTGGGGACCAGGGCATGAATCTCGTCCACGATGACGGTGTCGACGGTGCGGAGGGCCTCGGCGGCCTGCGAGGTGAGCAGCAGGTAGAGCGACTCGGGGGTGGTGATGAGGATTTCGGCGGGCTGGCGGGCAAAACGGGCGCGCTCGCGCTGCGGGGTGTCGCCGGTGCGGACGCTGATCTGGGGTTCGCGGAAGGGGACGCCCATGCGGCGGGCCATGTTGGCCATGCCGGCGAGGGGCGAGCGCAGGTTGCGTTCAACGTCGACGGCGAGGGCTTTGAGGGGTGAGACGTAGACGATGCGGCAGCCGGGTTTGTGGCTGGCCGGGAGCGGCTGGAGCATGAGGCGGTCAAGGCACCAGAGAAAGGCAGTGAGGGTCTTGCCGGTGCCGGTGGGCGCAAGGATCAGGGCGCTTTCGCCGCGGGCGATGACGGGCCAGCCCATGCGCTGCGGGGCGGTGGGAGCGTCGAAGACGGCGCGAAACCAGGCCGCGGTAACGGGATGGAAACAGGCGAAGGGGTCCGGACTGGCCGTCTGGCTCAGTGTGTCGGCTTTTTCGGGATTGGGCCGATTCGTAGACATTCGTTCCTAAAGAGAATAGCGCGGGAGGGCGGCGAAGAGGAAGCGAAACGGGAGAGATCAGGGATCAGGCGTTCTGGCGTGGCATTAGTGAGTAAGCGGGGCCTAGGGCGAACCCATGGATGGGGCGTGGGAATTTGTGTGCTGGAGCTGAAGCTCTGGAGCCAACCGCCAGCCGTGGGGGCGATGGCTTACCATGAACCTTGCCGTAGCCAAATGCGAGACCACCTGGCGACACTCCTCGAAGACTTCCGCCGCTACGATCGCGAGATCGCGGTGGTTCGCTACCAGGGTAACCGGCGGCGAGCGACCACTTACGGGGAGATTGCGCGGCTGGCGGGGCGCTTTGCGGCGCTGCTGGTGGAGCGCGGGATCGGGCAGGGCGAGCGGGTTCTGATTTGGGCGGAGAATGGCGCGGAGTGGGTTGCGGCCTTCTATGGCTGCCTCCTGCGCGGGGTGGTGGCCGTGCCCCTGGACGCCTATGGAAGCGCGGAATTTGCGGATCGGGTGTGCGCGGACGTGAGCCCCCGGCTGGCGGTGGGCGATGCGCTTCTTCTGCGGCAACTGGAAGGCGGCTGGCCGCAGCTCGATTTTGAGGTCTGGCCCGACGCGCTGCCGGCGTATGAGGCCGGGCCAGTGGCGGGCCTTTCAAAGGAGACGCCGCTGCAGATTCTTTTCACGTCGGGAACCACCGGCGAGCCCAAGGGCATTGTGCACACGCACGGCAATGTGCTGGCCAGCGTGACGCCGATCGAGGAGGCTTCGCAACCGTATCTACGCTACGAGCGGCTGATTCATCCTCTGCGCATCCTCAACACGCTGCCGTTGAGTCATGTGTTCGGGCAGATGATGGGGGTGTGGGTGCCACCGATCTTTACCGCTGAAATCCACTTTGAGAGCCGGCTGGTGGCGCCGCGGCTGGTGGAGACGATCCGGCGGGAGCGCATCTCAGTCCTGGCCGCCGTGCCCAGGGTGCTGGCGCTGCTCAAGGCGCAGCTCGAAACCACGACTCCCAACCTGGCTGAGCGCGTGGCCGGTTCAGAGAAGCTCTCGGCGTGGGGACGCTGGTGGCGATTCCGCGATGTGCACGGGGCCTTCGGGCTGAAGTTCTGGGCGCTGATTTCGGGCGGCGGCGCGCTGCCGGGGCCGCTGGAGCAGTTCTGGAACCGGCTGGGGTTTGTGCTGGTGCAGGGCTACGGGATGACCGAAACCACGGCGCTGATCACGCTGAATCATCCCTTCCACGTGGCGCGGGGCACGATCGGCAAGCCGCTGGCGGGGCGGGAGGTGAAGCTGGGTCCCGACGGCGAGGTGCTGGTGCGCGGGGAGTCGATCTCGAATGCCACGTGGTCGGGAGGCGCTTTGCATCCGCGCGACGAAGAGTGGCTTGCGACCGGCGACATGGCCGAGAAGGAACCAACGGGCGAGCTGCGCTTCCTGGGGCGCAAGAGCGAGGTGATTGTGACCGCGGCGGGCGTGAACCTTCATCCGGAGGACCTGGAAGCCGCGATCGAACAGGAGCAGGACGTGGCAGCCTGCGCGGTGGTTGGCATCGAGACGCCCTCAGGACAGGAGCCGTGCGCGGTGCTGGCCATGCGGGGGACGGGGGAACAGGCCGGAGCCGTGATTGCGCGCGCCAACACGCGGCTGGCGGAGTTCCAGAGGCTGCGGCGCTGGGTGGTGTTTCCAGAGCCCGACTTGCCGCGCACGTCGACTGGCAAGGTACGGCGCAAGGCAGTTGCGGAGTGGCTGGCGGGCATCCAAGCGGCCGCGCATCGGACAGCGGGCGCCGCAGCGGACGGAGGCACAGGGGCAATTGGGGGCCAGGCGGACTGGCTGCTGGCGCTGATCACGCAGATTAGCGGGGAAATCCCCCTTGGCACCGGCGACGATCTGCTGCTAACCGAAGACCTGCACCTGGACAGCCTGGGCCGTGTGCAGCTGGCCGCAGCGATCGAAGAACGGCTGGGGATGGGCCCGGAGAGCGGGTTGCTGGACGAGGTGCGGACGCTGGGGGATTTGCGGCGGCTGGTGGCGGGGATGGGCGTTTCGGAGTCAGAGGAGGTTCGGGATTTGGGGAATTCCACCCCTCCCACTGAGGATACCGGAAGCGAGCGGGAGCCTAGCTCCGTCGCGGGACGAACAGAGGCTGATCGGGATTTGAGGTTTCCCACCCCTTCAGCGGAAGGAAGCGGAAAGGATGGGGCACGGAGCTATGTTTATCCGCATTGGCCGTGGCTTTGGCCGTTCCAGTGGCTGCGGGTTGCCTTCCTGGAGTTTGTGGCGCAGCCGCTGGTTTGGCTGCTGGCTGATCCGATCGTCGTTGCTCCGGGGAAACTGGCTGCCGAGGAACCCATGCTGATCATCGCCAACCACGTGACGACTTATGATGGGCCGCTGGTGCAGTATGCTCTGCCGGGAGGGATCCGGCGTCGGATGGCGGTGGCCATGTCGGGCGATATGCTGGAGGATTTTCGCCATTTCCGCAACCCCGAGCGGGTGCCGCAAGATGGGCGGTTCTTCCTGCCCGGTCCCCTGTTTTATCTGCTCATCACGGTGCTTTACAACGTGTTTCCGCTGCCGCGGCGGAGGGACTTCCAGCGCAGCTTTGAGCACGCCGGGGAGGCGCTGGACCACGGGTTCAACGTGCTGGTGTTTCCCGAGGGCACGCGGTCGGAGGGCACGCTGGCGCGCTTCCGGCCGGGAATCGGGCTGCTGGCCAAGGAATCGCGAACGGCGGTGTTGCCGGTGGGCATCCGCGGGCTGGGCGAGTTGAAAGCGCGGCAGCGGGGGTGGTTCCGGTCAGGAACGATCGAGGTGCGCGTGGGCGAGCCGTTGCGGTTCGGGCCGGAAGAGAGTGAGGCTGCAATTACGGCGCGGCTGCATGCGGCGGTTGAGGGGCTGCTGGCTGGGTGAGGTTGGGGGTTCGTGGCATCCCGCCCTTGCGAGAGAAGCAACTCGCAAGGATGGGGCACGGAGTTATGGCTTCTACAGATACAGCGAGTTAGAGCGGGGCGAAGCTGGCGAGTTAGCGGCTGGCCTGGCTCACGAGGGTCTCAATCCCAGCTGCAGGATAACCGGGCTGGCGGGGACGAAAGTGGCAGGTTCCGCCGGCTAACACGGAGTTCCAGAGGGATGGATCGGCGGGCTGCTCGCTCGATCCCAGGAAGAGGATGCCGTCGGGGGCCAGCAGACGGTGAATGTTGGCCAGCAGCGTGCGCCGCGTGTCGGTGGAGAAGTAGAGCATCACGTTGCGCAGGAAGATTACGTCGAAGGGATCGGAGAATGGGAAGGGCGGCGTGCACAGGTTGGCCTGGCGGAAGCTGCACAGCCTGCGGACTTCCGGCCGAACGATCCAGTCTTCGCCGAGGTGATCGAAGTAGCGCACGATGAAGCGGGCGGGCAGGCCGCGATTCATCTCGATACGGTGATAGCAGGCGGCCTGGGCGCGCTGGACCACCTCCGCGCAGATGTCGGTGCCCTCGATGCGGATGTTCCAGCCGAGCAGCTGAGGAAAGTGCTCAAGCATCAGGATGGCCACGCTATAGGCTTCCTGGCCGGTGGAGCAAGCTGCGCTCCAGAAGCGCAGGCTGCGCGCGTGGCGGCGGCGTTCGAGCAACCCCGGGAGCAGATCGGCGCGCAGCAGTTCAAAGGGACGGGCATCGCGAAAGAAGCTGGTTTCGTTGATGGTCATGGCTTCGGCGATGGCGCGTTCCAATGCGGGGTTCCGGTGCGCGCGCAGATGCCAGACCAGCTCCTGCAAATGGGTCATGCCCTGGTTGCGCAGCAACCGGGTGAGGCGAGTCTCGAAGAGGTAGTCGCGCGAGGGGTCGAGCACGTTTTGGGAGAGGCCGAAGACCAGTTGACGGAGATAGGTGTAGTCCACGTTGATGGCTGCCGGCATGGCTAGACCACCGTTTCCCGAAGCTCGCGGACTTCGCCTGGAGTGCGGGCGGCGAGGCGGAGGATTTCCGCGGCGATGGCATGGAGCGGGAGCACCTTGTGGGCCAGGCCGGCGGCGGCAACCGCGCCGGGCATTCCCCAGACTGCGCTGGTGGCCTGGTCCTGAGCCAGCACGCCGCCGCCGCGCTGGCGGATGACGCGGCAGCCGGCCAAGCCATCGGAGCCCATGCCGGTAAGCACCACGGCGAGCACGCCGGAGCCGTAGACCGCGGCCAGGGAGCGGAAGAGGACGTCGACGGCAGGGCGGCAGTGGTTTTCGAGCGGACCCTGGCTGAGGTGGAGCGTAGCGGGCAGGCCCGCGCGCGCGGCAGCAAGAGCCTCAAGATGCCAGTTGCCACGGGCGATATAGATGGCGCCGGCGCGCACCGGTTCTCCCTCGGAGGCCTCGCGCACCTGCAGGGGGCAGCGGCCGTTCATCCTCTCAGCGAGCAGGCGCGTAAAGAGCTCCGGCATGTGCTGCACGATGAGGACGGGAAGCGGAAACTCGAGGGGCAGCGCCGGCAGCATGACATCAAGGGCCGCTGGGCCGCCGGTCGAGACACCGATAGCGAGCGCCAGGGGAGGCGACGAGACCGGCTGTAATTTGAGAGGCGGTTGCAGAGAGAGCGGCAGCGGCGAATGCACTGGGAAGACGGTCGGCGGCTGCGCGCGGGTTGGAGTCGTGAGAGCGTAAATCCTGGGAAGCAGGTCCTGGGCCAGCGCGCGGACGGCCACCTCCCGGCTGGATTGGCCGGCAGGCTTGGCCACATAATCCGATGCACCGCCGGAGAGGGCTTCGAGGGTCACCCTGGCGCCGCGCTGGGTGAGCGAGCTGCACATGATGACGGGCATCTTGTGGCCGCGCGCGCGCAATTCGCGTAGCGTCACCAGTCCGTCCATCACCGGCATCTCGACATCGAGCAGAATCAGGCCGGGGTGCAGATTTTCGACGGCGCTGAGGGCGGTGACGCCGTCGGCTGCGGTTCCGGCCACGTCAAGGCCAGTACCTGCTGCGATCACGGAACGCAGCAGGCTGCGCATCACGGCTGAATCGTCAACGATCAGTATGCGCACGGGGCAGTCACCGGCCATCGTTCAGGCCTCCAGAAGGCCGAGCATGGCCAGCTTTTCAGTCAGGGCTTCGTCGCCGAATGGCTTCATCAGGTACTCGTCGGCGCCGGCATTCAAAGCGCGCAGGATGAAGTCGTTTTCGGCTTCGGTGGTCACCATCATGACCTTGATGCCGTCCATTCCGCGGGCACGCAACTGGCGCAGCATCTCCAGCCCATCCATCACCGGCATGTTCCAGTCCACCAGGGCGAGGTCGAAGTGCAGGCCGCGATCCAACTGATCGATACCGGCCTGTCCGTCGGCCGCCTCTTCGCACTCGATTCCCTTTTCTTCGAGCAGGCCGCGCAAATAGCCACGGACAAAGCGGGAATCGTCGACAATCAGGGCCCGCATGGCAATCTCCGTTCTCAACTCAGTTGCACAGCGCGGGCCTGGGCCAGGCGCATGGGATCGAGGCGCTCGGGGTCCAGCATCACCAGCAGGCTGTCCTTGAGCTTGTAGGCGCCGGCAAAGAGGGCCCTGCGGCGCTCATCGAGCGTTGAAGGGTTGGGCTCGAAGTCAGCCGATGACACGGTCAGCACTTCGCAAACCGAGTCCACGAGGAGCCCGAAGCATCCGCCGGCGTTTTCCAGTACCAGAATGGCCTGGGAGCCCTCGCGCGGCGGCATGGCGAGCAACTGGCGCAGACTGACGGTGGTGAGCACGTCACCACGATAGTGAACCAGGCCACCGACAAAGGCTGGAGCCAGCGGAACCGGCTGCGGGCGGACGGAGCCCACAATCTCAAGGATGTGGCGAATGGGCACGCCATACAAGGCATTTTCCAGGCGGACCGAACACATTTCCACAAGGGTTGCAGCAGCCCTGGCTTTGTGCGGCGATCCAGTTCCAGCAGCGCTCATGACACATTCTCCGCAACAGGGTTCCAATTGCTGGGAACAGGCTCCGCGGGCGGCAGCGGGGCTACAGAGCCCAGGCCGACCACTTCGGTTACGCGTTCCTTGAGCAAGGTAACGCCGCCGGTGCGCTGGCCGGTGCCGGCCTCAAACAGGTCACCTCCGCCGGCGACATCGAGCACATGAGAGACGGCGATGCCGACATGGCGCTTACCTTCGCGGCAGACCACAACAATGACCTTTGTCTCAGGGTTGCCCTGGGCGGCGGCCAGCACGCCACCGGAATCCTCGACAGGCAGCAACTGGCCTTCAAAGTTCAGCACCGGGCGATAGCCGATGTACTCGATGCGCGAAAGAGGGACCTGTTCGATGCGCAGTACGTCGGCCAGGGGCACCGCGGCCTGGCGTCCAGCCGCTTCCACCAGCAGGTATTGCAGGCCCCTGGCCTCTTCGCAGCCGGCCGTTCCCTCGGCCGCGCGGTCGCACTCATCGTCGCGCCGGATGGTCACGCCGGCCCTGAGGGCGATGGCTCCGGGGTCGAGAATGAGGGCCAGGTCGGCGTTGCCGAGCACGGTTGCGCCGGAGTAGAGGCCAATGTCCTTGAGCACCGCCGAGAGCGGCTTGACGACAATCTCCTCAGGATCGGCAAGCCCATCGACGACCAGACCGAAGCGGCGGCCATCGGCATCGAGAACGGCGATGAAGTGGTCCCGCTCAGTGAGACTCCCGTTTTCACCTGAAGGCATCAACAGGCGGTCAAGGAAGACGAGGGGCAGCAGCTTTCCGCGCAGCCGGTAGAGGGGCGCGTCTTCGATCCACTCGATGGCGGCGGCGGCGCGCTCGGGCGGAATATGCACCAGCTCGGAGAGCGCCCCCTGGGGCAGCGCGAAGCTCTGATTGACGCTGCGCACGATGAGCGCGGGAATGATGGCCAGGGTGAGCGGAATGCGCATGCGGAGGGTAGCGCCCTGGCCAGCGCGGGAGTCGATCTCGACCTTGCCGCCGATTCTTTCCACGTTGGTGCGGACCACGTCCATGCCCACGCCGCGTCCGCTCACGTTGGTTACCTGGGCGGCGGTGGAGAAGCCGGGGAGAAAGACGAGCTGAAGCAATTCGCGTTCTGCCAGATGCGCGGCCCGGTCGGCGGAGATGAGCCCGCGCTCGATGGCCTTCTGGCGGACCTTCTCAACAGCAATGCCGGCGCCGTCGTCGGAGACCTCGACGAGGACGTGGCTGCCCTCCTGAACGGCGCGCAGGCGGAGCGTTCCCTCGGGGTCCTTGCCCGCGGCCTGGCGCGCCTCAGGCGACTCGATGCCGTGGTCGAGGGCATTGCGCACCGCGTGAGTAAGGGGGTCCTTGATGGCCTCGAGGAGGCTCTTGTCGAGCTCTGTATCCTGGCCTTCCATCTCCAGGCGGACACGGCGGCCGAGCGACTGGGAGAGGTCGCGGACGATGCGGGGCATCTTGGAGAAGATGTTTGAGACCGGCTGCATGCGGGCCTTCATCACCGATTCGCGCAGGTCGGCAGTGACCATGTCGAGCCGGCGGGTGAGGAGGGTCAGGCTGGGGTCGGCGGCGGTGGCCTGCAATACCTGATTGCGGGTGAGGACCAACTCGCCCACCAGGTTCATCAAGCGGTTGAGCAGCGTGACGTCGACGCGCAGAGTGCTTTCGGCGGCGGTGTTGCTAGGAACGCGCGGTCTGGGAGGGTCGGGGCCGGGTTCGGCGGGGGATGGCGCGGAGATTCGCGCGGCAGCTGGCGCAGGCGCAGGCTCGAGCGGTCTGGACGGGCGGTTGGCGGGCTGCATGGCCGTGGGGAGTGCCGGAATGGCTTTGGCGACGGCAGGCCTGGCGGCAGGCGCGAACGCGGCCATCTGCAGTTCGCCGAGGAGGCCGATGAGAACCGCATCTTCGGCGTCGCCCTCGTTTCCATCTGCCTCAATGGTCTTCAGAATCGAGCGCAGGCCGTCCATCAGCTGGAGCAGGCCGGTAATAATCTGGGCATTGGCGGTGAGCTTGCCATCGCGCAACAGGCCGAGGAGGTTTTCGCCGGCGTGGGCCAGTTTCTCAAGGCGCTTGAAGCCAAGAAAGCCGGTGGTTCCCTTGATGGTGTGCACGGAACGGAAGATGTCGCCCAGCAAGGCCGCATCCTGAGGGCGTTCCTCCAGGTCGGTGAGACAGCGCTCCATCCGGTCAAGGCCTTCCTGGCTTTCGATCAGGAATTCCCGAGTCAGTTCATCCATTGCGTCCACTCAGCCGCATGGCCGGGTGTGGTGCTCCCGGCACTGTCAGCGCACAAGGGGTTTATCGGTGCGAGGTGGGGACAACTTGAGGGGGCTAGGGACTTAGGGACTAGGGGCTAGGTGTCAGGGCGAGCCTGCTTAGCTTTGTGGACTGTTCTTTCGACTTCCTCCTGTCGTAGGGGGGAGACCAGGAGCTTTGATTGGGTTCCCCGGTGTACAGGGGGTGCGGCGATGCTTTAGCCTCAAGGGTCACGTTGCTGGTGGATGGGAGACTGGATGGACGATCGGCATGCAATCGAACCCGGACTGGCGAGCCTGCTTGAGTTGGCGCGCGGGGCTGCGGCGAACTCGTATTCGCCGTACTCGAGATTTCGTGTGGGCGCGGCGCTGCGGCTGACAAATGGCGAGATCGTGACGGGAACCAACGTGGAGAACGTGAGCTACGGGCTGACGATTTGCGCGGAGCGATCTGCGCTGGTGCGGGCGGTGGCGGAGTTTGGGCCGGAGATTCGCGTCGAGGCTGTCGCGGTGGCCAACCTCAACGAGGCGGCGAGCCCGCCCTGCGGCGCGTGCCGGCAAGTGCTGTCGGAGTTCACGGGGCCCGAGGTGCCGGTGATTTTTCCGGGGCCGGATGGGGCGCGCACGATGGCGTTTGGGGAGTTGCTGCCGATGGCGTTTGAGATGAAAGGAAAGTAGGCGGGAGCTCAATGACACAACACGGTGGGCTTCATCCTGGAGATGCCTCCGCTCCGTTGCACACGATTGACCTGATCCGCAAGAAGCGGGACGGGGGAGCGCTGGATGCGCGGGAGATTGGTTTCCTGGTGGCGGGCGCTGCACATGGCTCGATTCCGCTGGAGCAGCTTGCGGCGTGGCTGATGGCGGCGTGGCTGCGCGGGTTAACGCTCGATGAGACGCGGGCGCTGACGGTGGCCATGCGCGATTCCGGGGAGAAGTTCGATCCCCGGAGGCTGGGCAAGGTGGCCGTCGACAAGCACTCGACGGGCGGGGTGGGCGACAAGACCAGCTTCCTGGTGGCTCCGCTGGCGGCGGCTTGCGGGCTGGCTGTGCCGATGATCAGCGGGCGCGCGCTGGGGCACACCGGCGGGACGCTGGACAAGCTGGAAGCCATTTCTGGATTCCGGACTGCGCTCACACTGTCTGAATTTGAGACAGTGCTGGAGCGGTGCGGCGCGGCCATCGTGAGCCAGACGCCGGCGCTGGTGCCCGCGGACCGCGTCCTTTATGCGCTCCGCGACCGCACTGGCACGGTTGAGAGCCCGGGGCTGATCTGCGCATCGATCCTGAGCAAGAAGCTGGCGGCAGGGCTGGACGCGCTGGTGCTGGATGTGAAGACCGGCTCGGGCGCATTTCTCCGCAAGCGCCGGGACGCCGAATACCTGGCGGCGCTGATGGTGGCGACGGCCGAGGCCGCGGGGACGCGCACGGTGGCGCTGCTGACCGATATGGGCCAGCCGCTGGGGCGAATGGCGGGCAACTGGATTGAGCTGGCTGAGTGTGTCGGTTTGCTGCGCGGGCTGCGGCCTGAGGAGAGCGAAGACCTGCGCGAGCTATCGCTGATCCTGGCGGGCTGGATGACTCATTTGGGCGGGCAAGCGGCGACGCCGGAGGCTGGGCGGGCGCGGGCGGAGACCGCGCTTGCGGATGGCTCGGCGCTGCGTGTGTTTCTGGCCATGGTGGAGGCACAGGGCGGCGATGTGGGGGTGTTTGACGATATGGCTGGATTTCACAGGCCGGGTGCAACGCTGGTGCTGGAGGCGTGGGAGAGCGGGTACGTTGCGGAGATGGATACGACCGCGCTGGGCTGGGCGGTGCAGCGGCTGGGCGCGGGACGCGAGAAGGCCGGCGAGCCGGTGGATCCTCATGCGGGAATCGAGTTTCATGCGCGGCGCGGGGCGCGCGTGGAGCGGGGGCAGCCGCTGGCGACGCTTTACGCGACGAATGAAGCGCTGCTCGCGGAGCCAGCTGCCATTCTGAAGCGGGCGATTGTCATTGCATCTGAATCGCCGGAGCCAGTGCCGCTGGTGAGCAGGATTCTTATGCGCGAGAATGCTGCGGCGTATCTCAAAACCTGATCTCGGCGATGAGCGGAGGGCTTTTATCGTAGTCGCTGTAGCGAATCCAGGTGGGACGCACCGCGAACCAGGTGATGCCGCGCCAGGACATGCGCGCGGGCCCGTCGGGCCAGGCGGCAAAGTAGGCTTTCTGATAATGCCTCAGCTCGGCGCCGGTGGGTTCGAAGGCAAGGCCTTCGAATTGGACGGTCTGTTCGCCGCCCCATCCGACGACGAAGGAGCAGGAGGGCCGGGCGATGAGATTGGGATACTTTCGCGAGAACTTGACGGTGTCGAAAACGATCTCCAGCTCCGGCGTGGTCGCGATACCTACGAGCGCGGACTGCGGCGTGCCGTCGCTGGCGATGCTGGACACGACACCGTAACGGAACTGCGTCATAAATGCGTGGATGGCTGCTATTTCCATGAGAGCTCTCCGGGGATACAAGGACACTATAAGCGAAAATGCGGGAGACGTTGCAGAGGGATACTGTAAGGTAATCGAAAGAGATCAGGGAACAGGGATCAGGGTTCGGGGGTCAGCGAGGAGCTGGCCCGCGTCAGTTCTGCCTGTATCGATTCTCTTCTTTTGCTGCACCAAGCACGACTGTCGTCTGGTCCTTGATCCCTTTTTCCCTGTTCCCTGCTTCAAGGAGAATTCGTTTGGATCGATATACGGGGGTGTTGGGGATATTGGGAGTGCTGGTGGCGGCGTGGCTGGGTTCGACCGACCGCAAGCACATCCGCTGGCGCACGGTGGCGTGGGGGCTGGGGCTGCAGATATGTTTCGCCTTCCTGGTGCTGCGCTTCGACTATGGCCAGCGCGCCATGACCTGGGCCGGCGGGGTGGTCAACAGCATGCTCGCCTCGACGGCCGCGGGCACCAAGGTGCTGTTCGGCGCTCTGGGCACACCGGACACCTCGCTGGGCTCCATCTTCGCGTTCCAGGTGCTGCCGACGATTATCTTCATCTCCGCGTTTTTCGCGGTGCTTTACCACATCGGAGTGATGCAGATTATTATTCGCGCGCTGGCGTGGGTGATGCTGAAGACCATGCGCATCTCCGGCGCAGAGAGCATGAACGTGGCGGCGAGCATCTTCATGGGCCAGACCGAGGCGCCGCTCACCATACGGCCTTTTCTGGCCGGGGCTACGCGCAGTGAACTGATGACCATCATGACCAGCGGCATGGCGCATGTGTCGGGCGGCATCATGGCCATGTACATCGCTCAGCATATCGAGGCACGCCATCTGCTTTCCGCCGTGATCATGACTTCGCCGGGAACGATCCTGGTGTCGAAGATGCTGGTACCGGAGACCGAAGTTCCGGCCACCGAAGGCAGGGTCGTGATCCCAAAAGACGAGTTGCACAAGGACGAGAACCTGGTGGGGGCGATTGCCCGCGGCACCATCGACGGCGGCAAGCTGGCGATGAATGTGGCCATCATGCTGATCAGTTTTCTGGCGCTGGTGGCGCTGCTCGACAGCCTGCTGGGCTGGGTGCACATGCACAACGGGCTGCACTGGGTGCCGGGGAGCCTGGGAGAAATTCTGGGGTTTGTGTTTGCGCCGGTGGCGTGGCTGATCGGGGTGCCGTGGCACGACTGCGGGGCCATCGGCAACCTGCTGGGCACACGCATGGCGCTGAACGAAGTGGTGGCCTACATAGCCCTGGGCGCGCAAAAGGCCGCGCTGGCGCCGCGGTCGTTCACGATTGCGACGTTTGCGCTGTGCGGGTTCGCGAACCTGGGGTCGATCGGGATGCAGATCGGCGGCATCGGGGCCCTGGTTCCGGAGCGGCGCAACGACCTGGCGAAACTGGGCGTGCGGGCGATGCTGGCGGGGACGATGGCGAACCTGATCTCGGCTTCGATTGCGGGGATGTTTCTGGGGTAGCTTCGTGTCCGTCCTTAAGGACCAGATCAATCATCCGGGCTCAATCCGTTTTTGTTATCCTACTTCGGTGCGGTACGAACGCTTCATCTACCCGCCGTACGATGCGCCGCTGATGGGCGCGTACGGCGGCCTCTTTGAGTCTCTCTATATAGTCCTTCACCCTTTTGTCCGCGTTCCGGACCCACTTGCCTGGAAGGCGACGAAACACTATCCGGGCGATGAGCAGATTATGCGCCTTGGAGCGAAATGTCCCTGGGCCTACGTTGCCGCCCACACTGAACTGCACGCCTGCGCCAAGCTCAACCAGGCGCTGCTGACTTCCATCAGATCGATCAAGGATGAGTTTTGCGACTATCGGGCCTGCGATGCGCTTGAGAGCTTTGTGCAATCCGAATCCATCTGGATGCCCGCAGAGGGCCGGTTCGAGCCCTTGCTGCAATTGGACTTCCTCGATGCATTCGAAGCCGGAGGACAGGAAGAGCTGATTTTTGTGCCCGAATTTCCAAGTATCGATCCAGTGCAACGGCTCAATGTACAGAGGCTAAGAGACCACGAGAATTCGTTCCCCGAACGAGGAAGCCTGGTCGCTCCGGATGCATCCTTTCTGCTGACCGTGGACTGGGATAGTTTTTTCACGCTTTTCTATGGTACGCACGCGTTCTTGGCCGAAGTGGTTCGCCGGAGGAATCTCGAAGGCTTTTTCGCAACCCCAACAACCGAGCACTCCTGGTTCAATTACTCGCTGGGCTGCTCGATCGTCACGATCGCGCCGAGTGGCTGGTAGGACTTGAGCGTCTGTCCACTCTCCTGGGCGTTCTTCCTTGTTTCTGTTTAATCTTGATACTTCGCAATTTGCGAAGTACGCTCAGACGGTGCACATTGTCACGATTAAGCGCCTTCAGATGGCGTCTGAGGACCATCGGGAGGCCGCTCATGAGATCGGCTCCTGGATCAGGATCGTGAAGGCAGCTCGATGGCTGAACTTTCAGGAATTACGCGCTAGCTTTCCCGATGCGGACGAAGTAGATGGTTTTGTCGTTTTCAACATCAGGCACAACCGGTTCCGGCTCATCGCCGCCGTGCATTATGTAAAAGTGATTGACGGAGAATTGAAACCGGGGCATGTATACATTGGTTCGTTCATGACGCACAAAGAATACGACCGATGGTGCGCCGCAACCAGGAAGCAGAGGGCGGAATGGCTACACTTCTAGCAAATCCGGTAAAGATGATCGAGCGGGGAGCGCCGCACGTGATTCGCAGCGAGGAACAACTTGAGGCTTATACCAAGGCCCTTTATCGCCTGACCGCGGAGGAGCGGCCAACGCAGGCCCAGGTGGAAGCGATCGAGCTGCTCGCGCTCCTGATTGAACGCTATGAAGAGGAGCATTACTTCGTTCCCAAGGCATCACCGGCCGATGTGCTGAGGTTTCTGCTCGATCAGCACGGGTTGAAGCAGCGAGATATTGCCCCGGATCTGGGCGGCGAGAGTGTTGTCTCCGAAGTGCTATCGGGAAAGCGATCGTTGAACACCTCCCACATCGAAAAGCTGAGCAGGCGATTCCACGTTTCTCCTGCGGTCTTCTTTCCTGTTCCCTGATCGAAGGTGCTCCGGCTGGAGCTGAGTGGCGGAGCCTGGCACCGAGACGTGCTGACGCGCATCGCAAATGGATTCTCGAATGACGAAGCACTGTGGTTTCCCGGGCCTTCAGGCTTGCAGGCATCCTCCCGCCGCAACGGCCGTCTAACTCTTCGAGGCTTGGGCGCGGCGGTTATCCTGAGTTTGGGGAAATTTCCTGGCTTCGGAACTGAGGATGGGCCTGATCGGCAATGAATCCATTTGGGAAAGCGGGCGAATCGTCTTGCGCCAGCGGATCCGAGGAGCGGGACCGATCCTCCTATTCCTAGCAGTCATCGTTTTTGCGGGGGATGTGCGGGCGCAGAGGAATACATCGCCCGGGCCGTCTACAGCGGCGGAGGCCGGAATTCCGGATGCACCCCTGGACGCGGGGCTGGCTGGGCAACTGAGCCCCGAGGAGCCTTCGCCGGGCAGCATCCACGGCGTGGTGGTGGATCGAGACGGAAGCGTCTATGAGGGCACCCTGGTCACGCTCACTTTGACTGCCCCAGCCAAGCCAATGGTGAGGACCGCCATTTCCGACAGCAATGGCCGCTTCACTTTTGCCGATGTTCCTCCCGGTGCATTCAAACTCGCCATCTCCTCGCGTGGATTCGGAACCCAGGAAATAACCGGTGTTCTGCACTCCGGCGAGAGCTATGAGGCAAAGGCGATCGTGCTGCTGGTGACGTCCAGCAGCGAGGTGGAGGTGACAGCTACGCGGGAGGAGATCGCCGAGGAAGAACTCCATGTGGAGGAAACGCAGCGCGTCTTCGGGGTGATTCCAAACTTCTATGTCAGCTATGCGCCCAACGCGCCGCCCCTGACGAAGAGGCAGAAATTCGAACTGGCGTGGAAGTCGTCGATCGACCCCTTCACATTTCTCATCACGGGCGCTTTTGCAGGCGTTGAGCAGGCGGACAACACGTTCAGCGGATATGGACAAGGCGCGCAGGGCTACGCCAAGCGCTATGGCGCCAACTATGCAGACGGTTTTATTGGCACGATGATCGGAGGCGCGCTGCTGCCATCGTTGTGGAAGCAGGACCCGCGCTACTTTTACAAGGGCACGGGGACGATTCGAGCGCGCTTTCTGTATGCGCTCGCCAATTCAGTTATATGCAAGGGTGATAGCGGACATTGGCAGGCAAACTACTCCGGCATTCTCGGCGGAATGGCGGCGGGCGGGATCTCAAACCTCTACTACCCGGCCAGCGATCGCAATGGCGTGACGCTGACGTTCGAGAATGCGCTGATTGGAACAGCCGGCAGCGCGGCACAGAATCTGTTTCAGGAGTTTCTGGTGCGGCGGCTGACTCCGAAGGCTCCCAATTACGGATCGTCGAACCCATAGACCGGGCGCTGGTGTGTGAGTTTCCGATTTCCGGGGTGTGCGGTCTGCAAGGCTGTAGAATTTGCGGAGTGTATCGGCACATGCAAGGATGACCTACTTCGATCAAGTGATGGAGGCGGCGGCGTTCCTGAGGGAGCGGCTGGGCGCACTGGCTCCGCAAATCGGGATCGTGCTCGGCTCCGGGCTGGGCGCGGTGGCGGATTCGGTTGCGGAAGCTGTGGTGGTTCCGTACGTGGAGATTCCGCATTTTCCGCAATCGACGGTGGAGGGGCACTCGGGGCGGATGGTGGCCGGGTTGCTGGGCGGCGCGCCCGTCGTTGTGATGCAAGGCCGGGTGCATTTTTACGAGGGGTACTCGCCGCAGCAGGTCACGTTTCCGATGCGCACGCTGGGTGCGCTGGGAGTGCGGTCGGTGGTGCTGACCAATGCTGCCGGGGGCATTGCCGAGGGCTATCGCGTGGGCCAGCTTGTGGCGCTCAAGGACCACATCAATCTGATGGGCTGGAACCCTTTGGTGGGTCCCAACGAGGCGCGCTTCGGCTTCCGGCCCGGCACGGGGCTGCGCTTCTTCGATATGACGGAGGCCTATTCCAAGCGGCTGCGGGCGCTGGCGCGCGCGGCTGCGTCGGAGGAGGGCTTTGCGCTCCGAGAGGGAGTTTACCTTGCCGTCTCGGGGCCGAGTTTTGAGACGCCGGCGGAGATTCGCGGCTTTCGCGCGCTGGGCGCCACGCTGGTGGGCATGTCGACGGTGCCGGAGACGATTGTGGCACGGCACATGGGGATCGAGGTTCTGGGCATTTCCTGCGTCACCAACCTGGCCGCTGGCCTGGGCGCAACGCCGCTAAGCCATGAGGAAGTTTTTGAGACCGGCCGGCAGGTGGAGCAGCGGCTGGCACGGCTGCTGGAGCGGCTGACGCCGAAGATGGCGGAATTGCTGGAGCGGGAGGCTTAGGTGAGATATCGGCGCCCTGCACCGTGGCTTCTGGGCTTTTGTGGTTTCCCACCCTTTCCACAAAACCGTGGAAAGGATGGGGCACCTGACGTTCTTACCGCCGCTCAAAAGCTACACTGAAAAGTTAAAAACTTTACTATCCGTTTTGGTACCTTTTTTCGAGAATTCATCCCAGGAAGACAGAAGATCTGCGTCTATATGCGTATGGTGGGCATAAGGATGGGCAGATCTGTGCAATCGATACGGCGGAGAATCGCTTTGAGTTTGGGGCAGGGCGTGTCGCCGCGCCGCCTGGCGCTGACGATTGCACTTGGATTCGCCATCGGCTGCATTCCCGTTCTGGGCATTCCGACCGCGTTGTGCGCGGTGGTGGCGCTGGCGCTGCGGCTGAACCTGCCCGCCATCCAGGCAGCCAACTACGCCGTGATGCCGCTGCAACTGCTGCTGATCGTGCCTTTTGTGCGGCTGGGCGGATGGATCTTCTCGAACGGCCCGGTGAAGGCTGCTGACGCCGCGACGCTGCTGCACCTGTCGCCCATGAACCTGGTGTCGCAGATGGGCGTCTATGCCGGACAGGCGCTGGTGGCCTGGGGAATGATCGCGGGACCGGCGGTAGTGCTGATCACGGTCGCGCTGACGCTGGTGCTGAGGCGGGTTCCGGGTTTGGCGGCTGCTGAAGCGGGCGACTGAGGGTCCTTTCAAGTGGGACCGGGGACCGGTTTGGCGCTTTCCAGCCATGCGGTGTAGATCATGTCGCGCAGCATGCTGGCGCCGGCGGCCAGACGGGCGGCGGTGAAATCCCGCGATTCGGGCGTTCCGGCGCCTACAAAGCCTCCAGCCTTCTCCAGTTGGTAGACCTTTTCAACATAGGCGGCGGTGTGGCGCAGGTAGGCGACGTAGCTCTCAAACATGTCGCCGGCTATGGCCTGGGGCGGAGTCATTCTGGCCTGCACCTCGGAGGCGTGGAAGTTGGAGGCCACAAACGGCCCCTCGAACTGCCAGTGAATCTGGTGCTCGGTAGTGTAGCCGTTGGGATTGGGGCCGACCCAGCCGTTGTATTGGATGGTGGTGTGCAGGGGCTGCGAGGCGTCACCAACATAGTGGCCCAGCCAGCCGGCATAGAAGAGGGCGACCTGTTCGGCGGCACGCAGATCGGGATTGGCTTGAGGACCGGCGGCAGCGAGGCGGCGGTAGTCGCGCAGGGCGGCCTTTAGCCGTTCGTAGATCTCATCTGCTTCCCAGGGTTGGAGGCCGATCTTCTCCGGACGCTGGCCGGCGGCGAAGACTTTGGCTTCGAAGTCCAGGCGGCGGCGCGGCAGGGGGCCGAGTGCGTCGGCTAGTTCCAAATTGATGAAATGTTCGGGGACCTGGGCGGCGTTCAGTTCGGGCTCGGAAGGCGAACGCCAGCGGTCCGGCTCGGGGCCCAGGTATTCGATCTCGCTCAAGCCGGGCTCCGAACGCAGAAAGGCCGGGACGTCGGCGGGCAAAGTAGACGCCGCCAGGCGGTTGATGAGGCGATGGCCCTCGTTGCCCCAGGCGCGGGCGACGGGCGGCTGCGTGGCGGCGCAGAGGATTCCGGCCGCGGCCAGGACGGTGGAGAGGCGGTGGAAAGGAGAGCCGGGAGCCATCATGCGGCCAGTATACGGATTCCTGTAAAGGGGCGGGTATCCGGCTCCGGCTGTGGATGCTTTCGCCAGTAGCCGTGTTGCGCGGGGAGATACGTCCGGCGGTTTTCCTGTCGCGCCTGAAAGAATTCAAACGGTATAAATTTCAGGTGGGTGTAAGGTAATGTACAAGAAGTAACCTCCACCTTGTTGCGATTTGCGACGTAAGGGAGGATTCGTCCTTGCCGCCCGGAGCGGAAAACCCGGTATTCCGGCAGCCTGGGTGGATTTTACGGGAGGACGCGGCTCTGCCGATGGCTTTGGAGCATAGGTTTATCGGAACCGGGGTTCCCGGCGAGCGAGTGCAGGGGCGATTTGAGCTGCCTTATTTGGATAACGGTCACAGTCCGCCGTTACCGTTGAGCGGGGGAAGGATGCTGGCCGTACCGGATCAGGCATTAGCCGAAAGGCTGCGCTTGGCCTGCTGGAAGCACGCAGTGGGATCCGTTGCGGAATCGTTCCCGGCCTTACGCGAATGAGGAGCATGAGCACGAGGGTCGACATGGGCAATCCGGCCAACAAGGCAGGGACGAGAGGATCGGGGGTTACGCACGCGATGCCGCGCAACCTTCAAGGGACATGGGTCCCTGTGGCATCGCTGGCGGTGGTGCTGGCAGTGGTTGCGGTGCGGCTGTTGGCCGGGCCGACAGCCGATTGGCTGCTGATGCTGGCTGCCAGCGTCGCAGCGCTGTTCCTGAGCTTCAGGGTGCTGAGACGCATTTCCGTTGCATCCGAGCCGGTCGCCCTGCCGAAGACAGAACCCTCGAAGGACCTGCTGGAATCGGCCGGCCCCATGATTGTCCGCATCGACCTGGATGGACGGATCACTTACGCCAATCCTTCGGCGGAGCGGCATCTTGGCTACCACGCGTCGGAAATGATGGCGATGGCCAGCGCGGAAGAGATTCTGGCTGCCGGAGAGTCGGAGCGCATCGTGACCACGATGCAAAAGGTCCGGGGCTTGAAGCCTCCGGACCCTGCGCCTGTTTCCCAACTGGCGGCGTACATCGAGTGCGTGCGGGCGCTGCCTCCCAGCCAGGTCCCGAATTTTGCTGCGCAGATGCGGTGCAAGGACGGCACCAGCCTGCCGGTGACGCTGCACATTGCTGCCCTGAGGGACAGCGCCGGCGGCCTTTCCGGCCTGGTGGCGGTAGCGCTGGAACCGGGCGCGACGGTGCGCCAGGAACCGTCGATGCGCGAGTCGCAGGAGCGGTATCTCGATCTGTTCGAGAACTCCAGCGAGATGATTGCGACGCTGAGCACGACCGGGCAGTTCCTGTATGCCAATCCCGCGTGGAAGCGCGGCTTTGGCCTTGAGAATGGCGCGCTGCTGGAGCTGGGTTCTTTTGAGGAGCTGTTCGGACCCAACTGCCGAAGCGAGGTGGGGGCACTGTTCCGCCGGGCACTGGATGGGGAAACGATCGACCGGGCGCCGATTCGGAATCATACGCCGGACGGCCGTGTGCAGGAGCTGGAACTCAACCTGAGCCAACGCCAGAAGGCCGGCAATCCGGTGGCGGTGCGCTGCCTGCTGCGCGATGTGACCCACCAGAAGCAGCGCGAGCACCGCCTGGCGCTGCAACTGCGCGTGAGCCAGATCATCGGGGAGAACGTGTCGCCCGAGGTGGCGGCGATGCGCATTCTGGAGGCGCTGTGCGTGAGCCAGAACTGGGATGTGGCGCTGAAGTGGGAGGTGAACGCGGAAGAGAACCGGCTGGAGTTCGCCTCGGCCTGGGGCTCTCCCGGCAAGCGCACCGAGGCTTTCATCCAGGAGAGCATGGGGTTGACGCTAGGGAGCGGCGCGGAGTTGCCGGGGCGGGTGTGGCAGGAGGGACGCCCGCTTTGGATCAGCGACCTCGCTTCCCTGCCCCAGGCGCCGCATCTCGAATCCGCTCTTCGTCATGAGATGGCTTCCGGCTGGGCGGTGCCGGTGCGGGTGGGCAACAAGCTGCTGGCGGTGCTGGAGTTCTATTCGCACTACCGGCTGCGCGAAGACGGCGAGGCCATGATGGCGATTGAGACGGTGGCTGCCTCGCTGGGCCAGATGCTGGCGCGCTCGCAGGAACGGGGCCGGGCAGAGGAGCTCTACCGGCAGCAGGAGATCCTGCTCGATTCAGTGGCGGACGGGATCTGCGGCGTGGACCGCCATGGACTGGTAAGTTTTGCCAATCCCGCCGCGGCGCGGCTGCTGGGGGCGGACTCTGAGTGGATCACAGGCAAGGCAGTGCACGAATTGCTGCATGGCTCGGCGCCGGCGGCGAGGAAGTGCGCGGACGATTGCCCGCTGCGCTTGGCCATGGGACACCACGTGGCCGCGGCCGGCGAGGAGACCATCTACCGAATCGACGGCACTTCTTTTCCGGCGGAGTATTTCTGCACACCGATTCTCGACCAGGGACGGTTTTCGGGTTCCGTTCTGAGCTTCCACGACATCAGCCAGCGCAATGCGCTGGACCGGCTGAAGGACGAATTCATCTCTACGGTGAGCCACGAGCTGCGCACGCCGCTGACCTCGATTCGCGGGGCGCTGGGATTGCTGAACTCGGGCATCCTGGGCCAGGTGAGCGACAAGGCTGCCAACCTGCTCCGCATCGCCCTCACCAACTCCGACCGGCTGGTGCGGCTGATCAACGACATCCTGGACCTGGAGCGGATCCAAAGCGGACGCGAGCCGCTGGCCTTCCGCAACGTGCAGCTGGCGGAGGTTGTCCGGCAGGCCATTGACGGGATGCAGCCGGTGGCGGAGGCGGCCGGCGTACAACTGATCCACGACACCGTGCAGGCAGAGATTGCCGCCGACGGCGATCGCCTGCTCCAGGTGTTGACCAACCTGCTCTCCAACGCCATCAAGTTCTCTCCGCCCAACTCGACTGTGTCGGTGATGCTGCGCCCCAGCGCGAGCGGCGTGACGCTCTCGGTGATCGATCATGGCCGGGGCATTCCGGCGGACAAGCTGGAGTCGATTTTCGGGCGCTTCCAGCAGGTGGACGCGTCGGACTCGCGGCAGAAAGGCGGCAGCGGCCTGGGTCTGGCGATCTGCCGCACCATCGTGCTGCAGCACTCCGGGCGCATCTGGGCAGAGCGGAACCGGGTGCGCGGATCGACGTTCCGCGTCTTCCTGCCTTACAAGCCGGCTCCCGCGGCAAGCAACGAGGGAGACATCGACACGGAGCCCGGCCAGGGGACGGTGCTGCTGGCGGACGCGCGGGCGATGACGCGCATCCCGGTGGCCGCGCAACTGGCGCGCCACGGCTACCGCGTGGTGGAAGCAACCACCGTGGAGCAAACGCTGGCGGCAGCGCGGGAAGGCGTGCAGGCCATCCTGCTGGATACTGCGCTCGACGGCATGAACGGCTGGCAGATCCTGCCCCTGCTGCGGCGCCTGGATCCGGCAGCCCGGATGCCAATTGTGCTGCTCAGCGTGGAGGACCGGCAGGGCCCGGCAGACCTGCGCGCGGATGCAGAAGGGTATGTAGCCGAACCTCTCAATGAAGATGAGTTGCTGGGCGAACTGGCTCGCGTACTGTGCGTTCCCGGCGAAAAGGCGCGCATCCTGGTGATCGAGGACGATGCCGACCTGGCGCGCGTCATCGGCGATGTGTTTTCCCGTGAGGGCATCACGGTGCAACTGGCTTCCTCACGGCAGGCGGCGCTGGATGCCTGCTTCAGCTTCCAGCCGCACCTGCTGGTACTGGATATTGGGCTGCCCGACGGGGATGGCTTCAACGTGGTGGACTGGCTGCGGCAGCACAAGAGCCTGGCGCAGTTGCCTCTGGTGGTGTATTCGGGCCGCGAGATCACCCCTGCCGAACGCCGCCAACTGACGCTGGGGCCGACGCATTTCCTGACCAAGGCCCGGGTGCAGCCGCAACAACTGGAAGCGCTGGTCTTGACGATGCTGCGCAGTTCGCGTCAGATGGAAGAGACTTCGCCTTCGATTGTGGGGGTTCGCAAACCGTGACGCGGCTCTTCACGATGCGATGGCCCGAGCGCCGCCGCGGGTTGAAGACCGGATGGAAGCTGGCCGGGGAGGACAGCGAATCATGCCGCGACGCATCCTGATCATCGACGACGAGGACGACATCCGCCAGGTTGCCGCTCTGAGCCTTGAAACCGTAGCCGGCTGGGATGTTGTGATGGCCAGTTCAGGCGCCCAGGGCCTGGCGCGCGCCATCGAGTACCAGCCCGACGCCATTCTTCTGGACGTGATGATGCCCGGCATGGATGGGCCCTCAACCTTTCGCGAACTGCGCAAGAACCCCGCCACATCGCGCATTCCGGTGCTGCTGCTGACCGCCAAAGTGCAAAGCTCAGACCAGCGCCGCTTTGCCGACCTGGGAGTGGAGGCAGTCTTGTTCAAACCTTTTGACCCGCTCACGCTGGCCGATGAAATTTCCCGCGCGCTGGGCTGGAAGTAAGAGAGGCTGAGCCGATGTCGACGGATATGGAACCCGCTTTGGCCAAGGCCCTGGACGCGATGTGGGTCAGGTTTCTGCCGGAGATGAAGGAACGCGTGCAGGTACTGGAGACGACGGCGGCGGAGTTCGCGGCTGGCGAGCTTTCAGAGGACGGACAGGCAGCAGCCAATACGGCCGCGCATAAACTAGCCGGCGTGCTGGGAACCTTCGGCCTGACCAGAGGCACCGTGCTGGCGCGGGAACTGGAGCTGATGTACTCGCGCGAGAACGACGAAGACGCCGAACCCGATCCTGCGTTCACTGCCAAGCTGGCCCAGATTGCCGCGGAACTGCGCACCATTGTCGAGAACCGAAAGTAACTTTCGAGCCAGAGTCCGCGCAATTACACTGGACAATGGTGCTCCGGCAGGATTCACTCACGTCCCAGCTCGACCTCAGCTTTGAGGCGCCCAGCGCCATGCGCCGCATCTGGCCGGTGCGCGCGCTGGTGGAGCAGGTGCGCGAACTAGTCGAAAGCGAATACAGCGACGTGTGGGTGGAGGGGGAGATCTCGAACTACCGTCCCGCGCCCTCAGGACACGTCTACTTCACGCTCAAAGACGCCGAAGCGCAATTGCCGGCGGTGTTGTTTCGCCGCCAGGCAATGCTGCTGCGCTTTCGCCCCGAGGACGGACTGCACGTGCTGGTGCGCGGGCGGGTGAGCGTTTACGAACAGCGCGGGCAGATGCAACTGGTGGCCGAGACCATGGAGCCGGTTGGCGCCGGCTCGCTGCAACTGGCTTTTGAACAGCTCAAGGAGCGGCTCAAGGCCGAGGGCCTGTTCGATGCCGAGCGCAAACGGCCGCTGCCTGCGTTTCCGCGCACGGTGGGCATTGTGACTTCGCCCACGGGCGCGGTGATTCGCGACTTTCTGAACATTGTGAGCCGGCGCCATTCCGGGCTGAATGTGCTGATTTTCCCGGTGACGGTGCAGGGCGACACAGCTGCCGTGGAGGTCGAGGGTGCGCTGGCCGCACTGAACGCCTCAGGCCTGGTGGACGTGATTGTGCTGGCGCGCGGGGGTGGATCGCTCGAGGACCTGGCTGCCTTCAACAGCGAGCGCGTGGCCCGCGCGATTGCTTCTTCGCGGTTGCCAGTGGTCTCGGCTGTCGGCCACGAGACCGATTTCACCATTGCGGATTTTGCGGCCGATCTGCGTGCGCCGACGCCCTCCGCCGCAGCCGAATTGATTACCGAGGCGCAGCACAAGATCGGCGAACACCTGGCCACGCAGACGCACCGGCTGGAACGCGCTGTGCGGTTTCAGCTGCTGCATGCGCGGCAGGAACTGATGCGCCTGCCAATCAGCCGCGCCGAATCGCGCGTGGCCGCGCAAATGCATCGCCAGGCACAGGGGCTGGACGATCTTAGCTTTCGTATGGAGGCAGCCCTTGGCGCAACGCTGCGTTTGCGCTCGCGAAGGATTGCCGAACTGGGAGCGGCGGTTCTGCGCCACGATCCGCGCCAGTCGCTGGGGCGGTCGCGGGAACGGCTCACGGCGTTGCGCAGCAGTCTCGATCGCTGCGTTGAACGGACGCTTCACGGCTCCGCTTCCAGCGTCAACGCACTCGACGCACGGCTGCACTCGCTTTCGCCGCTGGCGGTACTGGAGCGCGGCTACGCGCTGGTATTGAACGCGGAGGGTGCGCTGGTGCGGTCGGCAGCCCAGGTCTCACCCGGCAACCTGGTTACCACGCGCCTCTCCGACGGCGCCTTCACCAGCCGCGTTGAAAGCGCGGCAACCCACGCAAAGTGAGAACATGACAACAGCCACCGCACGCAGACTTTTCGGCACCGACGGCATCCGCGGCATCGCGGGCGAGCCGCCCCTGGACGCAACCACGGTCTACGCCACTGGATTGGCGCTGGGCCATTCGCTGACGGCGATGGCTGCTAAGCCCGCGGTGATCCTGGGCCGCGACACGCGCGAATCGAGCCCGTGGATTGCGGCGGTGCTGACAGCGGGCTTGACCAAGGCCGGCGCGCGCGTGGAAAGCGCGGGCATAGTGCCTACACCTGCAGTGGCGTTCCTCACGCGCAAACATGGCTTTCACGCCGGGGTGGTCATCTCCGCATCGCACAATCCGTGGCGCGATAACGGCATCAAGCTGTTTGGCGGGGACGGGTTCAAGCTGCCGGATGCGGTGGAACTGGCGATGGAAGAGGAGATTCTGCATCACGCAGCAGAGTCGGCGGCTCCAGATCCCGCATCTCTGCCTCGGGTCACGGACAACAGCTCACTGGATGAGGACTACATCCAGTTTCTGCTGGGCTGTGTGCCCAACCTGAACCTGAATGGCCTGCGGATTGTGGCCGACTGCGCGAACGGCGCCGCGGCGGCCATTGCGCCGAATCTTTTTATGAGGCTGGGCGGGGACGTGACGCTGCTGAAGGTCACTCCGGATGGCCGCAACATCAACGACGGTTGTGGCGCGCTGCATCCGGCCTTCGTGGCCGCGGAGGTGGCGGCGCGCGGCGCCAGCCTGGGGGTGACGTTCGACGGCGACGCGGACCGCTGCATGCTGGCGGGCATGCACAACAATGTCATCAATGGCGACGCGATCCTGCTGATGGCGGCGCGCGACCTGAAGGCGCGCGGGACGCTGACAGGCGACCTGGTGGTGGCCACGACCATGTCGAACATGGGCCTGGAGGCGGCGCTGCGGCGGTCCGGCATCCGCATGCTGAGGGCGCCGGTGGGCGACCGCTACGTGCTCGAACAGATGCTGCTGCACAAGGCAGCGCTGGGCGGCGAGCAGTCGGGACATATTCTCTTCCCTCACCTGGCCACTACCGGCGATGGACTGCTGACGGCGCTGGTGATTCTGGATCTGATCGCGCGCAGCGGCAAGAGCGTGGAAGAGCTGACCGCGGATCTGAAGGTCTTCCCGCAGGTGATTGTTAACGTGAAGGTGCGCGAGAAGAAACCGCTGGAGTTAATTCCCGCGGTGGCCGCGAGCATTCGCGCTGCCGAAGAAGAGCTGAAGGATTCAGGCCGCGTCGTGATTCGTTATTCGGGGACCGAGGCGCTGGCGCGGGTGATGATCGAAGCGGAGAGCGAAGATGCGATGCGGCTGCACGCCGAGGCGATTGCGGGGGCGATACGCGAGGAGCTGGGAGTGTAGCCGCGTCTCACTTCAGGTCGCGCCAGTTGGGGCCAAAGCCCAGGTCGGCGACCAGCGGGACGCTGAGTTTGACTACGCCTTCCATCTCCGTGCGGACTAATTCCCCGATCTCGGCGGTCTCATCGGCAGGGACTTCGAAGAGCAACTCATCGTGGACTTGCAGGACCATGCGGGTTTTGAGCTGGCGCCCGGCGAGTTGGCGGTCAATGGCGATCATGGCCAGCTTGATGAGGTCGGCGGCGGTGCCCTGGAGCGGCGTGTTGATGGCGGTGCGCTCGGCGAAGCCGCGCTGATTGGGGTTGCGGCTCTCGATGTCGGGGATGGGACGGACGCGGCCAAACATGGTGCGCACGCTGCCCTCGCGGCGTGTAGCTTCGAGCGTCTTGTCGATGAACTCTTTCACGCCAGCGTAGCGCGCGAAGTAGCGGTCGATGTAGGCGCGCGCCTCAGCCTGCGGAATACCCAACTGCGCGGCCAGGCCGAAGGGCGAGATGCCATAGACGATGCCGAAGTTCACCGCCTTGGCGCGGTTGCGCGTCTCCTTGTCCATGGTCTCCGCGGGCACGCCAAAGACCTCGCTGGCGGTGAGCGTGTGGATGTCGTCATTGCTCAAGTAGGCACGTACCAGGAGCGGATCGCCGCTGAAGTGGGCAAGCAGGCGCAGCTCGATCTGCGAGTAGTCGGCGGAGAGCAGTTGCGAGCCGGTCGCGGCGGTAAAGGCGGCGCGAATCTCGCGGCCGAGCTCGGTTTTGATTGGGATGTTCTGCAGATTGGGATTGATGGACGAGAGGCGGCCGGTGGCCGTGGCCGCGGACTGGAAAGTCGTGTGCACGCGGGAATCCGCGTCAGCCAGTTGCGGCAATGCATCGATGTAAGTGGATTTGAGCTTGGAGAGATGGCGGTATTCGAGCACCAGACGCGGGACTTCATGCTGTTCGGCGAGTTGCTCCAATACATCCTGCGCTGTGGACACAGCCTTGCCTTTGCCGCGGACGGCGGGCGCGGGCAGGGCCAGATGAGTAAAGAGCACGACGCCGAGCTGCTTGGGCGAGTTGATATTGAAGCGCTGGCCGGCCAGCTCGAAGATGCGCTCGCCGACGCGCTCGATTTCAATGGCGAATCGCTTCGCAAGGCCGTCGAGTACGCCGGTATCAATGCGCACGCCGGCCTGCTCCATGCGAAAGAGCACGGGCGCGAGAGGCAGATCGATCTCGGTGTATACGCGTGCGACGTTGGCCTCATCGACGTGCGCGCGCAGTGCGGGAGCAAGCGCATGAATCGCCGCCGCGGCTGCCGGAAGCGAAGATGGCGCGGCCTGCCCATGGCGCGCGGCAACATCGGCGAGCGACTGCGTGGCGTGGGTGGGATTGAGCGCGTAGGAGAGCAGCATGGCGTCGTCGATGGAGCCGCGCAACTGGACTTGATGTCCGCTCAATACGTGCAGCGCCAGCTTGAGATCGTGCGCCTGTTTGGGCACCGAGGCGTCTTCAAGCAGCGCGCGGAGTTCGGGCGTGAGTTCGAGCCGCAAAGCTGTCGACGGCTCGGCGCACACACCAATGTGGCAGCGGGCCTTTCGCTCCGCGTTCTCGGCCGCATCGAGGAGCGAGAGTGTTTGCGGCTGTTCGCCGTCTTCCTCCTGAGGCGCGGGCGAGGCGGCATCGAGCGCAAACGCAAAACCATGCGCGCGCGCGGCGGCATAGAACACGGCCGCCTGCTCTGGTGTTGGCTCTTCGATCAGCTCAATGGCCGGCGCGGTGGCGGAAGGCGCAAGGTCCTTGAGCATCGACGTGAACTCAAGCTCGGTGAAGAGTTCGCGGCAGGCTTCGAGATCCGGAGGCTGCGTTTCCATCACCGAAAGATCGAGCGCGAGCGGAACGTGGCAGTCGATGGTGACCAGTTCCTTCGACAGCAGCACGGCATCGCGGTTTTGTTCGAGCGACTCGCGATAGCTCTTGCGCTTGACATCGGCGGCGCGGTCGAGCACCGCTTCCACGCTGCCGAATTCGAGGATCAGCTCGACGCTGCCCTTGTCGCCAATGCCGGGCGCGCCGGGAATGTTATCGACGGCATCGCCGCGCAGAGCCATCACGTCGACCACCTTCTCCGGCGGCACGCCCAGCGTGGCCGTGACGCCGGCAGGATCGAGGATGAGGTTGTCTTTTTGCGGATTGAGGATCCTCACGCGCGGTGTGACCAGCTGCATCATGTCCTTGTCGCCGGAGACGATGAAGACGTCGTGATCGAGCTCAGCGGCTTCACGGGCCAGGGTGCCGATAACGTCGTCGGCCTCAAAGCGCTCGGCCTCGAGGATGGGAATGCGCAGGGCCTCAAGGGCGCGACGAATATAGGGAATCTGGCGGCGCAGGTCCTCGGGCATGGATTCGCGATTGGCCTTGTAGCCCGTGTAGGTCACGTCTTCGAAGCTCTGAGTCTTTGAATTCCACTTGCGCAGCGGGGCCATGGTGCGGGCGCGTTCGTCGCGGAAAACTTCGCCGCTGACGTCGAAGACCGCGGCACAATATTGCGGCGCGAAGTCCTGACGCAGTTTCTTGATCATGTTGACGAACACGTAAATGGCCGCGGTGGGCAGGCCGCCGCGTGTGGACATGGGCCGGCTGCGCTGCATGGCGTGGTAGGCGCGGAAGATGAACGCCATGGTGTCCAGCAGGAAGACGGGCGGCTTGGCTTGGTCAGGCATCGCTACAGAGTTTATCAGTCATCAGGGGTCAGGGACATAGGGACTGAGGGACATAGGGACTGGGGCGTAGGGGCCTAGGGAACACGAGCGGACTTGAGATCTGAGGCAGGTGCAGCGAGTTAGCCCCCGTTGCGCGGGGATAGCGAGTTAGCAAGTTAGCGTTTTTGCGGCGATCATGGGAGTCGATATTTACGCGAGGAACATACAGTCGCCGTAGCTGAAGAAGCGGTACTTTGCGGCGACGGCGTGTCGGTAGGCGGCCAGTACGGGTTCACGGCCGGCGAAGGCGCTTACCAGCATCAGGAGGCTGGATTGGGGCAGGTGGAAGTTGGTAAGGAGCGCGCTGACGAGGCGGAATTGAAAACCGGGCGAGATGAAGATGTCTGTCTCGCCGGAGTGCGGGGTCAGCGCGCTGCCGGCTGCCTGGAGCGCGCCCGCCGCGGCGGTCTCCAGCGTTCGGACCACGGTGGTGCCGACCGCGACGATGCGGCGGTGCTCGCGTAGGGCGCGGTTGACGGCCCCGGCGGCGTGCGGGGAGAGCGTGTAGTGTTCGCGGTGGAGGCGGACTTCGTCGAGGCGTTCAACGCGCAATGGGGCGAAGGTGCCGAGTCCGACGTGGAGTGTGACACGGGCGACTTCGACGCCTTGCGCGGTCAGGGTGTCGAGCAACTGCGAAGTGAAGTGCAGGCCGGCTGTGGGTGCGGCTACCGAGCCACGCTCGCGGGAATAGACGGTCTGGTAGCGGTCGCGGTCGGTTTCGGCGTCGTTGCGGTGGATGTAGGGCGGCAGTGGCGTGTGACCGATGCGCTCGAGGACGGCGAAGAAGTCGTCGACGGGGGCGAAGCGCAGCAGGCGATCGCCGAATTCGCCGCGTTCGAGGACTTCGGCTTCCAGTTCGACGACGCCGGAGGGTGCGGAAAAAGCAAGGATCTCGCCGATGGCGACTTTGCGGCCAGGGCGGACGAGGGCGCGCCAGATGTTTTCACCGATCGGCGGAGGAATGAGAGCCGTGGTATCCCAGGTCCCAGAATCGGGACCTGGAGCACCCGGCATTTGTGGAACAACCTGCTCGGTGAGCATCACTTCGATGCGCCCGGTTGGCTTCTCATGGTCGCGAAGCAGCGTGCGACGGGCGTAGAGGCGGGCGGGGATCACGCGGCTGTCGTTGAGCACCAGCAGGTCTCCGGGGCGCAGGAGCGAGGGAAACTGAGCGAATTGGGTGTCGCGCAGGACGCCGGTGGCGCGATCCATCACCAGCATTCGGCTGGACCCGCGCTCGGCCGGTGGTTCCTGCGCGATCAACTCGGGAGGCAGGTCGAAATCGAAGTCCTGGATACGCAGGCCGCTCATAGTTTGGCCTGCTTGAAGTAGTCGAGGGCACGCTGGCGGGCGCGCTCAAGGGCGGCATTCAACTCTTCGCGCTTGGCCTCGAAGTCGCCAGCAGGCAGATCGGCGGGTACGTGCGTCCACTGGGCCCAGCTGACCACGATGCGCGTGAAGGGCTTCGGTACCAGGAACCGGTCCCAGGAGCGCATGACCCAAGCGTGCTCGGGTTGCAGGTGAAAGGCGCCGATGGGGGCGCCGGTGATTTGCGCCAGCTTGATGGGGCCCATCTTGGTCTGGTAGATGGGGCCGCGGGGGCCGTCGGCGGTGAAGATGGCGGTCCTGCCGGTTTCGATGATGTGCTTGAGGCCCAGCAGCCCTTCGCGCGCGCCTCTGGAGCTGGAGCCGCGCACCGCAGCGAAGCCGAACAGGCGCAGAGTGCGCGTGATCAGCTCGCCGTCGAAGCTGCGGCTGATGAGGATAACAGCGTGGGAGCGGCGGAAGTAGACCGTGCAGGGCAGCACACACTGGTGCCAGAAGCAGTAGATTTCCGGGCCGGGTTTCTGGCCGAAGAGGACGGGGATCACGCCTTCCTCGGCGATGACTTCGAAGCGCCAGGTGGGACTGACGATCCATAACAATGCCCAGACGAGGCGCGGGACGATGGCCAGGATGAGGCGCTGGACCAGCGTGAAGCGTGGATTCCCAGGTCTCGAAGGCGAGACCTGGGGCACCCGGTCTGCGGTGGGTTCAACGGTCACTCAGATGATTTTAGCTGTAGCGAAGCCAGCGCATCAGTTCAGGCAGGGTGGCGCGCTTGCCATACATGAGGATGCCGACGCGGTAAAGGCGCGACGAGAACCAGAGCGTGGCCCAGATGCTGAGGAGCAGGAGACCGATGGAGACCGCAAACTGCCAGGGCGGAGGAATCTCGGAAGCCATGCGGAGGAACATGATGATGGGCGCGGTGGGCGGAAAGAACGAGGCCAGGATGGACCAGATGGAGTTGGAGTCGTTGATGATGAGCACGATCAGCGCGAAGCTGAGCCAGGTGGGTGCGGCGGCCAGCGGCATGTACATCTGCAGTTCCTGCTCGGTTTCGCAGGTGGCGGCAAGGCCGGCGAAGAGCGAGCTGTAGAGCAGGTAGCCGAGCACGAAGTAGACCGGGAAGAGCACAGCTTCGGTCCAGGAGACATGGATGGCGTAGTCGCCGGTGAGAATGGGCGCGGCAAACGCGGAGCCGAGAATGGCCGCGCCGGCGATGAGCCAGATGGCGATCTGGGTGAGGCCCACGGCACCCACGCCGATTAGCTTTCCCGCCAACAGGTCACCGGGCTCGGCGGTGGCCAGCATCACCTCAAAGATGCGCGAGGTTTTTTCCTGGATGATGGAGCGGGCCACGTTCATGCCATAGATCATGGTGGTCATGGAGAGCAGGATGGCCATCACGTAGCCCTTCCAGAAAGACGCCTGGGCGTTGCTTTTGACGATCTTGTCCTTTTTCACCTGGAAGGTCTGGATGGGCAGTTCCTTGACGAGGGCATCGACGTCGGCACGCTTCATACCGGCGGTAGTGAGATGCACGTCGAGGATGGATTCATTCAATGCGTCGCGCAGGCGGGCGGTTGTGATGAAGTCGCCGGAAGATGGGGAGTAGTAAGTTGCGGCGGGCAATCCGCCGGCGGGCGTGTCAATCCACAGCAGGCCGTCGATGGCCTTCGACCGGACCTTATCCAGGAGAGCGTCGCGGCCTTCCGGCGTCGCGGGAGAGACGTCGACGGTGGCCTTGGCCGACTTGTCGCTCACCATGCGGGTGCGCAGATCGTTGGCCAGTGCGGTGTCGTTGGAGGCGATGACCGTGTGGCGGCCGGAGCCGAGTCCGAGGTTGGACAGGTAGAAAATGCCGATGATGAGCGCGAACACCAGAGGCAGGCCGATGGTGGTCATCCGGAAGGCCCGGCCACGCACCTGCTCAAGATACTCACGCCGGGCAATGAGCAACATGTTACGCATCGGCTCTGCCTCCCACGGTCTTGATGAAAATCTCTTCGAGCGAAGGCTCGACCAGTTCGAAGCGATAGATGGTGGCGACGGCCGAGGCCTGCTGGAGCAGTTTTTGCGCGTTGCCATGCTCCTTGAGTCGAATCTCGACGTGGCCGGAGTAGTTCTTGGCTTCGGCGATCTCTTCGCTTTGAAGGAAGGCAGCGCTGCCTTCGAATTCAACGATGACGCGGTTGCGCTCGTAGCTGGATTTGATGTCGCGCATCTTGCCGGCCAGCACAGCTTTGCCCTTGTCGATCAGGCAGATCGAATCGCACAGCTTCTCCACCTGGTCCATGCGGTGGGTGGAAAAGAGGATGGCCTTGCCCTGGTCCTTGAGCTCGAGCAGGGTGCGCTCGAGCAGCGTCGCGTTGACGGGGTCGAGGCCGGCAAAGGGCTCATCCATCACGATTAGTCCCGGATCGTGCAGCAGGGCCGCGATGAACTGGATCTTCTGCTGCATGCCCTTGGAAAGCTCTTCGGTTTTTTTGAGCAGGACGTCGTCGATCTCAAGGCGTTTGGCCCAGGCGGTGGAGCGCTTGCGCGCCTCGGCGGCATCGAGCCCGTGCAGCTCGCCGAAGAAGACCAGTTGCTCGAGAACCTTCATTTTCTTGTAGAGGCCGCGTTCCTCAGGCAGGTAGCCGACGCGCTCCAGCAGGCTGCGCTCGAAGGGCTTGTCAAAGAGGGTGATGCGGCCGGAGTCCGGAATGGTGATGCCCATCATCATGCGGATGGAGCTTGTTTTGCCGGCTCCATTGGGTCCCAGCAGGCCGAACATCTGACCGGCCTCGATGGAGAGACTCAAGTTGTTAACGGCCACTTTGGTTTCGTAGGCCTTGGTTACCCCCGCGAGTTCAACAACTGGCATGGATTCTCCCGCCGCTTATGGTGCAGATTGGATCCAGATCAACCGGGGACTGGCCTGCGAGCAGTGTAGCAAAGGCCGGCGCGGGCGCAATTGGCTTTGATCCTATTACGCAGGCAAATGAGGCCTGGTTCCCTGCCTACCGGTCGGGAGACACGCTTTTCCTGGTGAGAAACCCCACGAGGCGCTGGGGCGGTGCTGGCGAATGACCCATCGGTTTACACTTTCACGAAACCGATGCGATACAGGTCACACAAAAGTAGAGGCGCTTTTTGCGGGCGACAGAGTATATTTGGAATTAATTGAGCGCTATGGAGAACTTTCTCAGTATTCAGGATTTCCTGCGAACCGAGCCTCCCAAGGGCCCGGGGCACCGGCCCTTGACTATTTCCGAGACGGGCGTGCGCCAGTCGACCCTGGAAGATCTCGCGCTCAAGACCCTGTATTTGTACGGCCCTTTCTCGGTTGTTGAGCTTTCAGAACGGACCCGTCTGAGCTTCGAAGTAGCCAACGAATTGTATACCCGGCTGCGTAGCGAACAGCATTGCCAGGTAACTGGGATGACGGGGAACATCCCCGTGATCAGCCTGACCATGCAGGGCAGGCTGCGGGCAGTGGAACTGTTGGCGCACAACCAGTATTCGGGCCCCGCTCCGATTTCTCTGGCCAGCTACGTGGAACAGGTCCGGCTGCAAAGCGTCCGCAATGTCGAGGTCCATCCGGAGGATGTGGTGCAGGCCTTTTCCCACCTGGTAATGGACCATGCGACGTTATGGAAGCTCGGCACCGCGCTGAATTCGGGCGCCGCGATCTTTCTCTATGGACCTTCCGGGGTGGGCAAGACGGCCATCGCCGAGACCCTGTCGCGGGTGCTGGCCAAGGATGAGGTTTGGATTCCGCTGGCCGTCGAGGTGGATGGCCAGATCATTTCGGTGTTCGATCCCGTGATTCATGTGCGCGTTCCGGAGCTGGAACCCGGGAAGCGGGATGAGCGCTGGGTGCTTTGCCATCGGCCCACGGTGCTGGTGGGCGGCGAGTTGACGGTGGAGATGCTGGATCTGCAGTTCAACTCCATGACCAGGTACTATGCCGCCCCGGTGCAGATGAAGGCTAACAACGGGGTGCTGATCATCGACGATTTCGGACGCCAGCGGCTTCGTCCAGCAGAACTGCTGAACCGGTGGGTGGTTCCGCTGGATCGCAGGATCGATTTTCTGACGCTGGCCGGCGGCAGGAAGATCGAGGTTCCGTTTGAAATGCTGGTGGTGTTTGCCTCCAACATGGATCCCGCGGAGTTGGTGGATCCAGCCTTCCTGCGCAGGATTCAAACCAAGATCAAGGTGGGCGCGATCACCGACGAGCAGTTCCATGAGATTTTCCGCCGGTATGCCACCGAGATGGAGATCGAAGCGGACCCGGAGGTGGTGAAGTACCTGATCGAGATCATTCGCGTGAGCCTGAAGCAGGAGTTGCGCGGGTGCTTCCCCAGGGACGTTGTGAACCAGATCTGCTGGGCGGCACGCTTCGAAGGCAGAAAACCGCAGATCGATCGCCCGGCGGTGATCCGGGCGGTGGAAGCCTACTTCCTGCCCAAGGGATGAGAAAAGCCACGAATAATCTCCGCGGTTCCAGAGTCAGCCTGATCCCTTCGCTGCCCGATTGATCCTGTTCCCTCAGAGGCTAAAGCCCAGCGCCATATGTCGTAGCAGCGGCACGACTGAAGTCGTGCCCGGACACATTGTGCTCGCCTCATGCCTAGGATGGTTGGCACGCGCCTATTTGTTGGCGGATGCGCGCGCCATTTAGCATCCGAGTGTGCCCGGCCTCGATACTCCGGTAATGTATGTGCGCGGCGTGGGGCCGCGGGTGGCGGAGATGCTCGCCGCCAAGGGCATCCAGACCGCCGAGGATCTGCTCTACCACCTTCCCTTCCGCTACGAGGACCGGCAGAACCCGTGCAGCCTGGACGAACTGAAGCCAGGCGAGATGGCCAGCGTGATCGCGGAGGTGCGGGGATCGGCCCTGCTGCGCACACGCCGCATGCCCATCTTCGAGCTGACCGTGGGGCAGGGACGGCTGGCCCTGAAGTGCATCTGGTTCAACGCATCGTACCTCGAAGGCAAGTTTCACGCCGGGCAGACGGTGGCCGTTTTCGGGAAGGTCGAGCCGTCGCGGTCGTCGAGCAACCTGAAGATGATCCAGCCGCAGTTTGAGGTGCTGCCGGACGCGAGCGCCGATGCGGAGACACGGCTGCTGGAGGTGGGACGGATCACGCCGGTCTACGAGTCGCTGGGCGGGAACCGGCTGACCTCGCGCTGGCAGCGCAAGGTGATCTTTCATCTGCTGGAGGGGGTGCGCGGCGTGGTGCCGGAGTGCCTGCCGCGCGAGTTGCTGGCTCGGCTGGACCTGCCGGACCGCGAGACGGCGCTGCGCGAGGCACATTTTCCGCCCGAGGGCACGTCCTTTGCTCAGTTGCAAAGCGCGGCGACCCCGGCGCACCGGCGGCTGATTTTCGAGGAGCTGTTTTTCCTGGAACTGGGACTGGAGCTCAAGCGCCGCCGCATGCGGGAGCGGCCGGGCATCGCTTTTGCCACGGGAGACCGGGTGCGCGAGGCAATCCGCGAGGTGCTGCCGTTTCATCCCACGCAGGCGCAGAAACGGGCTTTGGGCGAGATTGTGGCCGATATGCGGCAGCCCAACCCCATGCGCCGGCTGCTGCAGGGAGATGTTGGCTCGGGCAAGACCATCGTGGCGCTACAAGCGATGATGGTGGCGATGGAAAACGGCTACCAGGCGGCGCTGATGGCGCCCACGGAGATTCTGGCGACACAGCATTTTCTGGCCGCGCGCAAGCTGCTGGAGCGGTCGAGCCGCAAGCCGCGCATCGTTCTGCTGACGGGGTCGCTCGACGAGGACCGCAAGCGGCATACACGCGGCCTGATCAATCGCGGCGAGGCGCAACTGGTGATCGGGACGCACGCGCTGATCGAGGAGAAGGTGGAGTTCGACCGCCTCGGGCTAGTGGTCGTGGACGAGCAGCACCGCTTCGGCGTGATGCAGCGGTTCAAGCTGATGAAGAAGCCCGACCCGGCCGGGGCCAGACAGGCCGAGCCGGACGTGCTGGTGATGACGGCCACGCCGATCCCGCGCACGCTGGCGCTGTCGCTTTACGGAGACCTGGACGTGAGCATCCTGGATGAGCTGCCGCCGGGACGGACGCCGATTGTGACGCGGCGTGTGGCCGGAGAGCGGGCCGCGAAGGTGTGGGAGTTTGTGCGCAAGCAGGTGGCGCACGGACGGCAGGCTTACATCGTCTACCCGGTGATCGAGGGGAGCAAGGACGACCAGCCGGAACTGGATTTTTCGCATGACGACCCGGAGGTTGGGGTGGATTCTAATACTCTCGGCATCGCATCCCAGGTCTCAAAGTCGAGACCTGGGGCACCCAGATCCATGGCGGGCTCGGGGTCAAGATCCGGGGCACCCAGGTCCATTTCGGGTGCACCCAGGGTTGTGCAGAAGGGAAAGACAGCGGAGCTGTTTCCGCTGGCGGTGCAGGAGGCCAATCCAGGAGCAAAATCGGGGCTGAAGTCGGCAGTGGAGATGCACGAGAAGCTGAGCGCGGGGCCGCTGGCCGGGTTGCGGGTGGGCCTGCTGCACGGGCGGCTGGACGCCGACGAGAAGGAGATCATCATGCGGCGGTTCCAGAGAGGCGAGATCGATGTGCTGGTAGCTACGACGGTGATCGAAGTGGGCGTGGACGTGACCAATGCCACGGTGATGGTGGTAGAGCACGCGGAGCGGTTTGGGCTGGCGCAGTTGCACCAGTTGCGCGGGCGCGTGGGCCGCGGCGCCGCGAAGAGCTACTGCATCCTGATGACCGGGGAACGGATCTCTCCGCTGGGCGAGGAGCGGCTGAACGCGATGGTCAGCACCCAGGACGGCTTTGAGCTGGCAGAGCTGGACCTGGCGATGCGCGGGCCAGGCGAGTTCTTTGGCACACGGCAGGCGGGTTTGCCTGATTTTCGCGTAGCCAACCTGGTGCGCGACCGGCAGTTGCTGGAGCTGGCCAAGGTGGAGGCGGCGCGGTTTGCGAATACGCCGGGCGTCGGCTCAGCCGGCGCCGGGATCACGGAATCCGAGCGGGCGCGCGTGTGGGTGCGGCTTAAGGACGCCTGGCAGCGGCGATATGGGCTGGTGGAGGCGGGCTGATCCGGCCAAGGGGCTGCGCGCGCTCTTTATGCGGGCTCAGTGTGATGCGCTCCGTAGACCATTTCGACCGGATAGGTCTGTATTTCCAGGTCGACGCTGGCGATTTCAGACGCGCAATCCTCCTGATGACTGCGTGTGCACTGGCACAGTTCTGTAAAGCGGATATGGCCGGACTGGCTCAACTCGAGCCCGGCGGCGATCAGGATGCTATAGATCTCGACGCAGGCCTGGCGCTCGAATTCGAACAGCATGGAGACGGTGCCGATATCGTTGGCTCCGCGGCTCAGCACCCACCCGCCGCAGCCGAGAATGGCTCCGGTGAGGGAGCGGACCAGGCGCGACGGCTCCTCCATGGAAACAGCCTTCATCTGCATTGCCCAGGGCACGGTTGCCGCTTGCTCTACGCCGGGGTCTGGCACGCTTAGCCTCACACCGGCTATATCGGAGGCGGCGCGGATTGCTTAATGGCTGTTCAGGAGTCGCACGAAAGTTGACCGGCAATCGCACAATGCGGCGTTGCCAGGCGAGGAAGTACCCTGCGCTGGTAATTGAGCGGAACACCTGGGGTCTGAGGGCCGAATGGTCCGCGAGGGTGAAATGAAGTAAATTCAGAGCAGCATGATCATCGGTTCGGGAATCGACCTGACGGAGATCGGGCGCATCCAGCGCGCGATGGATCGCTTTGGGGAGCGCTTTCGAGACCGCGTGTATACCGCGGCGGAGCAGGCTTATTGCCAGCAGAAGCGCCGATCGGCGGAGAGCTACGCGGCGCGGTTTGCCGCCAAGGAAGCGGCTGCCAAAGCGCTGGGAACCGGCATCAGCCGGGGAGTGCACTGGCTGGAGATCGAAGTGGTCCGCGAACCGGGAGGACGGCCGGCAATCGTGTTCCACGGGCGGGCCGCGCAGATTGCGGCGCGGCTGGGCGTGATCCGGGCGGCGCTGTCGCTGACGCATACCGGCGACCTGGCCATGGCCAGCGTTATTCTGGAGGGCGAGGGCTAGGGCGGTTTCGATCCCCACGCCGCGACTAGAAGATCGTGGCAGGCGGCGTTTTCTTGAGGGGAATTGCCGTGAATTCCGGGGTCTCTGGAAAGAGCGGAATCGAAGGCGCTCCAGTCCGGCGGTTCTGCTATCCTCAGAGCGTCGCCCAACCACCTAAAAATCCAGAGGAGTCCCGTGCCAAGCCGCAAAGAGCTTCAGTGGTCGCAACTGAGAGTCGGAGCGCTGGTCCTGACGGCCATGGCCGTGCTGACCGGGCTGATCATCCTCATGTCGGGGAACACCGGCGGGTTGTTTGCGCAGAAGCTGGTGCTTCGCTCTTATTTTGAGAACGCCGCGGGCCTGAAGGACGGCGCACCGGTGACGCTGGAAGGCGTGACCATCGGCAACGTGACGCACGTGCGCATTGTGCCCGAACGCGGCCGCACTCCGGTGGAAGTTTCGATGCGGGTGGGTCATGAGTACCTGAGCGGGCTGCACGTGACCTCGACCGCCTCGATCGCCCAGGCGGGCGTGCTGGGCGACAGCTATGTGGATATCAACTCTTTGGGCGCCACGGGACCTCCGCCGGCCAACAACGCCGAGCTGAAAGCCGCCGGAGCGCCGAGCATCCAGGATGTGATCCGCACCAGCCAAGGGTCGATCGAGCAACTCGGCAGCCTGATGAAGAAGGTTGAGACTCTGATCGATACGCTCAACTCCAATCGCGGCACCGCGGGCGAGTTCATCAACAATCCGGAACTCTACAACAAGATTTCGATGATTGCCGGCGATCTGCATGTGATCACGAGCTCGGTGGCCGAAGGCAAGGGCAACCTGGGCAAGCTGATCACCGACGACACGCTTTATACGCGCGCCAACTCGGCAATCGACCGCCTGGACAAGATCGTCACCGCGCTCGACGAGGGCAAGGGCACGGCGGGCAAGCTGCTGAAGGACGATTCGCTGTATAACAACCTGAACGCCGCGGTGGCCAACGCCAACCAACTGGTGGCGGAGATCAACGCCGGCCATGGTTCGATCGGCAAGATCGCCAAGGATCCGGAGTTCGCCAATAAGCTCGACGAAACGGTGACCAACCTGGACGAGTTGCTGAAGAACCTGAACGAGGGCAAAGGCACTCTGGGTCAACTGGCGGTGAATCGCACCCTCTACGACCACACCGACCAGACCATGGAAGAGGCGCGGCAACTGGTGAAGGCCATCCGCGAGAACCCCAAACAGTACCTGGTGATCCACCTGAAGCTGTTCTGAGGGCTGAAGCCCTTCCCTGACTGCGCAAGAGTTCTATCCAAGTTCGGGGCTTCCGCCCTTGCGACGGAAAGCCGCCACGGCGGACTTCGTTCAGGATGGCAGGGTTTGAGGCGATTCAGGTGCGCCGCGGTAGACGCGCCAGAACTCGACAAATCCTTTGAGGCGGACGACCTGGAAGTAGTCGCTGGCCACGAAGTAGAAGATGGAGACAACCACCCACTCCAGATGCAGGGCGCTTGCGCCAACCTCGTCGCTGAAAGGAATCAGCACCGAGGAGAAGACCATGGCGACAACGATGAGCGCCAGCTTGACGATGCCCATGACCAGGTTGATCTCGACAAGTTTTGCGCGAAAGGGCTTTTCCAGTTGCAGGCTGCGCAGCAACGAGGAGGCAGCGCCGCAATCCTCAAGCAGCACCAGGAGCGGCGCAACCGACAGCACCCAGCTGACCAGTGCCCAGAGCGTAAAGAATCCCAGCGAAAGAAAGATCGCCCAGATGGCGTAGCCGACCAGGTCCGGTTCGGCGTCGGGCATGATGTGGGTGGCCGCTGCCCACTGCATGGAACGGAACCAGCCCCAACAGGTGGCGGCCAGGACGAGCAGGAATGCCCCCTGAAGCGCGATCATCGCCATGGGCCGGAAGGGCAGGCGCGGGTCAAGGCGCTTGAGGACCAGGCTGCGGCCGATGCCGGAGACGACGGCCCAGGCAAGCGCGGCCGCCGGCGCCAGCCACACGAGCACAGCGGCGATGTGGGGTTGGTAGAGGGTCCAGGCGTCGGCCAGCTGCACGGCGGCAATCCACGGATTCTGGAAGTTGATGTTGGCGGCGCCGGCGGTTTCCAGCGGGAGAACGGCGAGAATCTGCTGCGCCTGGAGCCAGCAAACGGCCAGCAGCGGAATGCCGAAGAGCCAGCGCCATGCTACCTCAAGGAGCGTCAGCGAGGGCCGGCCAAAGACCCATCCCATCTGGCCAACGAGAGTCTGGGTTCCGCGCAACGGCGCGGGCATGCTATTTCACCACCAGGTTCACGGTCTTGCCCGGCACCACGATGACTTTGACGATGGTCTTGCCGGCCGTGCGCGAGCGCACCTTTTCGTCGCCGAGGGCGGCGGCCTCGATTTGGGCCGGAGTTGCGCCGGCGGAGACCCGAATGACCGCGACAAGCTTGCCGTTGATCTGGACGGGAATCTCGATCTCGTCTTCCTTGGCAAGCGCGGGATTGCTCACCGGCCAGGAAGCGCGCAGGACCGATCCCTCTTCGCCGAGTTCCTCCCAGAGTTCGGCGGCGAGGTAAGGCGCGAAGGGAGCAAGGAGCAAGACCAGAGTACGCAGCAGCTCGCGGATCACCGGCGCTGGAACTTCACCCGAGGCCAGCTGGGCGTCCGCGGCTTGAATTTCGTTGACCAGTTCCATGATGGCTGCCACACAGGTGTTGAAGTGCCAGCGGCCTTCGAAGTCGTGCGTGATCTTGGCGATGGTCTGGTGCAGCTTGCGGACCAGCTTGGGCGATGTGCCGGAGAGCGGTTCTGCCTCCTGGTTGCGGGCGGAACGGGCCACGGGCGCATACTTCGTTGCCAGCCGCCAGACGCGGGCGAGGAAGCGGCTGACGCCGGCTACGCCGTCTTCCTGCCAGTCGAGGTCGCGGTCGGGCGGGGCGGCAAAGAGCGCGTACATGCGCGCGGCATCGGCTCCAAAGCGGGCAATCATGTCGTCGGGCGAGACCACGTTGCCCCTGGACTTGGACATCTTGGCGCCGTCCTTGATAACCATGCCCTGGGTGAAGAGTCGGCGCACGGGCTCATCGTTTTCGATCAGCCCCAAGTCGCGCATGACCTTGGTCCAGAAGCGCGAATAGATGAGGTGGAGGATGGCATGCTCCACGCCGCCAATGTACTGATCGATGGGGAACCAGTAGCGGGCGATCGCGGGCTCGAAGGGGCGCTGGTCGTTCTTTGCGTCGGGGTAGCGATAGAAGTACCAGCTGGAGTCGACGAAGGTGTCCATGGTGTCGGTTTCGCGCTGGGCGGGACCGCCGCATCTTGGGCAAGTGGTCGAGAGGAACTCGGGGATGCGGGCCAGCGGAGAGCCGCCCTGCTGGGTGATCTCAACCTGCGGAGGCAAGAGCACGGGCAACTGGTCGTCGGGCACGGGCACGAGGCCGTCGCGTTCGCAGTGAATGATGGGAATCGGCGTGCCCCAGTAGCGCTGGCGGCTTACGCCCCAGTCACGGAGCCGGAAGGTGACGGTTCCCTTCCCGAACGCGCCGAGTTCGGCAATCTGCTGGAGTTTCCTCTGGGCGTCAGAACAGGTCAGGCCGTCGAATTCGCCGGAGTTGACGAGCACGCCGTCTTCCGAGAGGAATGGCAGCGGCGGCTCTTGAGGGCCGGGGTCGTGCGGTGCGATGACGCGGCGAATCTCGATGCCGTACTTGGTGGCGAATTCGAAGTCGCGCGCGTCGTGGCCGGGCACGCTCATGATGGCGCCGGTGCCGTAGTCCATGAGGATGTAATTGGCGACCCAGATGGGCACGCGCTCGCCGTTATAGGGATTGATGGCGAAACGGCCGGTTGGCACGCCATGTTTTTCGATCGCGCCCACGTCGCCGGCTTCCCTGGCCTTCTTCTGCTCTTCTATCAGCTCGGCGATCTGGGCTTTGAGGCCGGCATCCTGCGCACCGAAAGCGGTGACGAGCGGATGCTCGGGCGCAAGCTGCACACTGGTGGCGCCGAAGATGGTATCGACGCGAGTGGTGAAGACGCGTATGCGCGTACGGGATTCCCCGGAGCCATCATCAAGACCCTGTAGGCCCACTTTGACGATGAGCTCGTCCAGTTCCGTTCCCTGTTCCCTGTTCCCTATTCCCTCGATTTCCGCAAGGAAAAAATCGACCTCGGCGCCTTCGCTGCGGCCGATCCAGTTGCGCTGCATAGTGCGGACTTTTTCAGGCCAGCCGTCGAGCTTGCTGAGATCGTCGAGCAATTCCTGGGCGTAGGCGGTGATGCGGAAGAACCATTGCACCAGGTCGCGCTGTTCGACCAATGTGTCTTCATGCCGCCAGCAACAGCCGTCGACGACCTGCTCGTTGGCCAGCACGGTGGCGCATTCAGGGCACCAGTTGACCTTGCTCTTCTTGCGATAGGCGAGGCCTCGCTCGAACATGCGCAGGAAAAACCACTGATTCCAGCGGTAGTAATCGGGCATGCAGGTGGTGACTTCAGTGGACCAGTCGAAGCCCATGCCCAGGCGCTGAAACTGGCGCTTCATGGCCGCGATGTTGGCCAGCGTCCATTCGCGCGGCGGCGTGTTGTTTTTGAGCGCGGCGTTTTCGGCGGGCAGGCCAAAGGCGTCCCAGCCCATGGGGTGAAGCACGTTGTAGCCGCGCATCCACATGTGACGGGCGAGCGCATCGCCGATGGCGTAGTTGCGCACGTGGCCCATGTGCAACTGGCCGCTGGGATAGGGCAGCATTTCAAGCACGTAGTACTTGGGTTTGCCGCAGGAGACAGGCTCGGCGGCATAGAGACGCGGGTCCGTGGCCCACCGCTGCTGCCATTTGGGTTCAATTACCGCCGGGTCGTAACGCTGTTCTTGCTCGTCCGCCATAAGGCTTTAGTCTAAACGGGCCGGCGCCTGCCGCGGCTACTGGGCAGGAGCAGACGCCTTTTGCGCGGCCGGACAGCCGGTCTGAGGCTCTCTGGTCACAATCTCATAGCCCTCGGGCGGCTGGAAGGTGGAAAGAGGCGGCTCGCTGAGGGTCAAGCTGGTGAGTTCTCTTGTGGTCCTGCCCGACTCGGGATCGTCGCTGATTTCGCGGACAACCAGATTAATGGGCGCAATCGCATTCGCCAGCCAAACCTCAACAGTTCGCACCAAGGGCTCGTTGTTGCCGACGGCGCCGGCTGGAGTCGTCGTGGTGGTCCTGCGGCCATGTGCCTCGACACCATCGATGGTCTCGACTCCCAGATCCTCGGAGGTGGTGGTCTTGAGCGACGCCGGTGGAGGATTGGTCGCGGGAGCAGCTGGAGCGATTGCAGGGCAGGAGGTGCGCGCCGCTCCAGGAGCCGGCATCTGAATCATCGTCGCCTGCTTGCGAACTGAGTCCCATGATATGTGGGTTCTCTCTATAGGGTCGGAGACGTTAACGGAAGTCTGCTCATCTCCCGAGGGATTTAGCCGGGTGATCGAGGTCATCATGCGACCCTGCGAATCAACGGCACGAACTTCGGTCGATTCCCTGGTGATGGTGGCTCCATTTGTGAGCGTCCGGACGCTCGTGACCTTCAATTCGGCGGTGAAGGGCGTCTGCTGCTTGGGCAGCGTGGCTCGTGTGCGAGGCGCTCTGGGCGCTGTGGCTTGTCCAAAGGCCGGAAACGACAGGCTCACAACCGCAAGCGCCAATAAAGATCCTAGAACCTTGGTCCGCATGATTCCTCCTACTCGCAAATCCCGGAATATACGACGTCAGCCGCATGCCAAGTTGAGCGGCAAGCCGGAACCCGGAAATGTCCGTCCAGGCTCGCCCGCCTGCGCAGGACGCGGATAAAACCGGCTGGCTTCCTATCACTTCTTCGGGCGCGACTCGGGCGGAACGAGTCCTGCCACACGATAATAGACGACCAATTGTCCATAATGCTCGCCAGAGTGCTCGATGAAGCCCCAGGCGCCGTCAGAGAAGCGGGTCTGCTGGTTGGCAAAGGGGTCGACGAACAGGTCGTTCATGCCGCTGTCGCCCTTGGTCTTGATCAGGGCTGCGCCGTCGGCGAAGGACTTTTTGACATACTCGACAACGGCCGCCTTGGTCTTGTAATCGGCGCGTTTGGGGTCGCCTTCGGGCGGCTTGATCCCCTTGACCGGGTTGATGAAGAAGTAATTCCCCCCGGCTGCATGCAGAAGCTGTTCGGCAAAGGACCGCTGAGCGGGGTTGGGCTTGAAGTCGTACTTGTCCTCGGGGAAATCCTCTGCCATGGCGATCAGTTTGCGACCGATGTCGTTCCAGGAGTCGAGAAGAGCCTGAGTTGGGCTCGAAGGCGCCTTCGGGGCGGCGTCCTTCCTGGTGACGTCCTGGGCGGCGGCGCTGGGGAGGATAAGAGCGGCCACGAGGATGGGGATAAGACTTCTGGTTGGGATTTTCATGGAACGGCCTCCGTTGAATTCACTCGGTGAGCTAAGACGATAACGGTTTGCGGAGCGATTTACCACCCGAAACTCCGCTATTCCACCAGGCTCTTCAGCACACGGACGTTGCGCTCTTCGTCTCCGGGCTCGTCGACCGGGGTCTCGGCGATGAAGGCGGCGTGGACGAATCGCTTGTCGTTCAAGAGGCGGCGGAAGGGCTCGATGCCCATGGTTCCCTGACCGATGTGCTCATGGCGGTCGAGCTTGGAGCCGCGCGGAGCCTTGGCGTCGTTGCAATGCCACACGCGGACCGCATCGAAGCCCACCGTTGCGCAGATCTGCGCCAGGGTCGCAGCGTAACCTTCGGCGGTGACCAGGTCGTAGCCGGCGACGTGGGTGTGGCAGGTATCGAGGCACACGCCGACCGGGGCGCAGGCCTTCAACAACGCGACCAGCTCGGCGACCTGCTCAAAGCTGCCGCCCAGCGAATACTGCGCTCCGGCGGTGTTTTCAATCAGGATGTGAAAGCCGGTTCCATGCCACGGCAAGCCGTCGATGGCCCGCTTGATGGAGTCGGCTGCCAGTTTCAGGCCCTCGTCGCGGGTGAGGCCATTCCAGGAGCCTGGATGCAGGACCAGGTACTCGGCGCCCAGGGTGAGAGCGCGCTCGATTTCGCCACGAAAGGCCGCGATGCTCTTCTGGCGGACCTCGTCCGACTGGCTGCATACGTTGACGAGATAGCTGGTGTGAATAACCAGTGGCCCGACTTCGCGGGCGGCGCGCAGCTCGCGCATGCGCTCGGCCTGTTTGGGGTCCACTTTGGGAGCACGCCACATGCGCGGGCTCGAGGAAAAGATCTGAAAAGTGTTGGCGCCAATCTCCCGCGCGCGCTCGACGGCGTTGGAGGCGCCGCCCGCCGTGCCCAGATGGACGCCTATGCGCTTGACTGTCCTGGCCATGACATGAGTCTAATCGCCGCACGGCGGACGGGCAGCCTGGACGGGGAATCGAATCACCTCGGCGTGCGTGGGGGTAATGAGGTTTCCTAGAAGCTCATGGAATAAATCCGGCGACGGAAACGCAGCTTCTTCGACTGCTTTTGGCGCAAAGAACGCGCCAAACCCCGCCCAGGACAACAGATCTTATTTGCCATGCGCCTTAGAGACCGGACCCTAGTAATGCTTGGCCGGGACGCGAATGGAATCGCAGTTCAGCGAGATATCGATTGAGGCGGCCTGTTCGAGTTCCAGCGGAACTGTGCAGGTATGGCCGGGAAGGCTTGCGGTGATCTTGTAAGCGCCCTTGAAGGCGCGCACCGCATACTCACCCTTGGAGTTGGTTGTGCCGGCGGTGTGAGTTTGCCACACTTGCCGGGTGAGACTCTCAAAGACCTTGCCCGATGGCTTGAGCGACCAGTCAAGATTATAAAGCGGAGCGCTATTCAACCAGTGCGCGCCGTCCCAGAAACCCCACATCAGAAACTCGTTGAACTTTGGCTGGCCGAAGATGAAAGTCATGTAATCGCGGGTCAGGTCTGCCTGCAGCGAAGGATCGATCATGGCAAAGTCGAATTCCGTTACGCCATACTTCGAGATATACGGATCAAAGTCGTCGATAGTGGCCTGCATGTCAGAAAAGACCGGCGCCGACTGGTAGAAGTGCGACTCGAAGCTGAAACCCTGCACGCTGCCACCCAGCGAGCCGATGTAGCGGACAAGGGCCAGGTCGTAGGCCTCCTGAATTGGATCCTTGAGTTCAAAGATGCCGGCATCGTTCATATTGCGGACGGTTCCAGGGTCGATCTGGCCCGCCCACTTATACCAATCCGCAATGGATGAGTTACCGAGCACGCCTGGCGCCGGAGTTACTCCCGGCACGCCGGGAATCAGGCCCTGTACCTGGTTGGAACCATACGGCTCGTTGACCACGTCCCACTCGTAGATTTGGCCCCTGAGCGCTCCCTCTTCATTCTCAAAGTGGTTGTGAATGCGGGCGGTAAGCGCGGCGGGGCTCAGGGTTGCGCAATCGGCTGGCATGGTGTCGAAGTTAGGCCAGATAAGGTTATGGCCGCGGAGGTGCAACTTGTTTTTCTGCGCGAAGTCGATACCGTCGATCGCATATTGCCGGCAGCATTCCCAGTTTGGCCATTTCAGGTCGTTTTCCAGGACCACAGTATTGAAATTCCGCACAATGTTGGCGTTGTATTGGAGAGTGTCGGAGGCGTCGAGGCAGTTACCGGCGACATTGCAGCCGTCGACCGCCGAGCCCCAATAAAAGGCCGACGCAGTTTGATCGACTCTGACCGCAGCATCGGATACCGGGACGCCGTCGCGAGTTACGTTGACGGTGAGATCAGCCATCCGGGTTTGAAGGATATTGTTTTTCGCAGCCAGCTTCCATGGAGCCTGGGCGTCGCCTCGGCCAGGATAGTAGAAGGCGAACTGGGAGGTGACGCTGGAGGGAATCGGATCGGGAACCTGGCCGAAGTCAAGCAGGCTGATGCCGCCGATCTCAAAGGCCTGCGTCTGACCGCCGAAGAAGATCTGCACCGAGGAGCCATCGCCCGTGACCTGAGATAACTCATCGATGCGAAACGGGATTGCATACTTGATCCAGCCGGGCTGATCGCTGGGCGCATTGGCAATAAGGCTCTTATTGTAAGTTACATTGTCCTGAAACGCGGGAATCACATGGAGAGGCTGAAGATCGGTATTTAGATTTCGGATCCAGAAGGCGAGGAGCAACAGGTCGTTCTGCGGTATGTCGCTGGTTACGTTCCAATCGAGCGAGGCATCCCAGAATTCCGGACCTCCGCTGGTTCCCTGGATCTGAAACGCATGCTCGAAAGGCACCGTCTTATCCGAAACCGGAACCACCTGAAACGATTCGGCGCCATAAGTGGAGTAAGTGGAAAACAAATCGGCAGGGAGCACAGAAGCTCCCTTTTGGGCGGCAGCCGCCGCGACGATGGCGAGCAGTCCTGCTACGGTTATCAGCGCCCTAGCATGCAGATCCACACGCTTCATTTCGCCTGCCCAGTGGCGCGTTGTGAAGATGCCACTCTTTCTACTCAATTTACACCTGCCGCGATGGCGGCGCATTGGCAACGGGCGGCCCAGGAAGGGATGAGAGCCCTAAGCCAGCCTGGTCATTCAAATCGCGAGGGGTCCGAAGCTGCAATAATCTCCTGTATGCGTACGGTGATTACCTCTGAGAGGCTATGGAACGGAAGAAGCCTGCTGGACTGCCCTGTCGTCGAGATCGAGGATGGGCGGATTGCCTCGATTGCCGCGCGCGATGGGGCTGAACTGCCTAAACAGGCGCAGTGGCTGGATTATCCCGGCGCGATGCTGGCGCCGGCGTTCCTTGACGTACACACGCACGGCGCAGCGGGGCACGATGTGATGGAGGCTACGCCGGAGGCGCTCAATGCTGTCGGCCATTTTCTGGCCAGGCATGGAACGGGCAGCTATCTGCCCACCACGGTGACGGCTCCGATGGATACGACGCTGCGCGCGCTTTCGGGGATGGCGAGGCTGCTTGGCGCGCCGCCAGCCGAAGGCCAGGCGCGTCCGATCGGGATTCATCTGGAGGGGCCGTTTCTGTCGCATGCGAAGCGGGGTGTGCATCCGCCGGAGCACCTGCTTGCGCCGGACATCGCGCTCTTTGACCGGATGTTTGAGGCTGCCGAGGGCTGGGTGCGGCTGATGACACTGGCGCCTGAGTTGCCGGGCGCGGCGGAGCTGACCGCGCATGCGACGGCGCGGGGGGTGCGCGTCTCGGTGGGCCACTCGAATGCCACCGCGGCGGAGACGCGGGCCGCCATGGCCGCCGGGGCCGTAAGCGCTACGCATACCTACAATGCCATGCGCGCATTGGACCATCAGGAGCCGGGGATTCTGGGTACGGTGCTCACTGCCGATTCGCTGTATGCCGAGTTGATCTGCGACGGGATTCACAACAAGCCGGAGATGGTGAAGCTGTGGTGGCGCGCCAAGGGGCCGGAGCGGGCCATCCTGGTGACGGACGCAATGAGCGCCACGGGCATGCCGGACGGCACCTACCAGTTGGGGGGCTTTGCGGTGCAGGTGGCGAATGGGCGTGCGACGCTGGGTGACGTGCTGGCAGGCAGCGTGCTTACGCTGGACCGGGCGGTGGCCAACTTTGTCGCATTTACCGGGGCGACGGTGGTTGAGGGATTGCGGCTGGTGACGGCCAATCCCGCAGCAATGACGGGGCTGGGGGAACGGGCTGGCTCACTGGAGGTGGGTGAGCCGGCGAACCTGGTTGCTGTGGATGGCGCAGGGAGGCTGGTGGCTTCGCTTCGGGATGGGCGGGTAGTGGAGGCTTCCGGTTGATGTATTTGGTTTCCCACCCTTCGCCAGAAAGAAGCGAAGGATGGGGCACCCAAATGTGTTGCGAAGAACAACCGCGGGTCCTCGACTTCGCTCAGGATGACAGGCTTCTGGATGGAGTGAATTGGAATAATTTGTCGATAACTCCTCACTTATTGAGCTACTAACTCCCTGCGAGGCGCCTCGCGCGCCACAGGGCTCCTTCCAGGGCGACGACTTCTTCGCGTCCCACGGGCATTTCAGGGGCGGCTGCCTGCAGGCCGGCGAAGAAGGCCTCGCGGACCTGGGCCATTTTGGCGATAACGCCGCCGGTCCAGGCAACCGGGACTTCGCCGGCAAGGTCGTGCTTGCGGCGCAGCTTGGCGCGCACCAGCAGCACGGTGTCGACCAGGTCGGCGGCGGCCTGGCGCAAGACACCCACAGCAACCGCATCGCCGGCCTCGGCCAGTTCGTTGATGGCCGGCGCCAGGGCGGCAAAGTCGGGACCCGGCGTGCTGTCGCCGAGGTTGACCAGAGCTTCAAGGGTGGGCGTACACCAGATCTCGCCCACGCGCTCAAGAATGCGCGTGGGCTGCTCGCAGTCGTAGGCATGGAGCGCCCGGCGCACGGCGTGCAGGCCGATCCAGTAACCGGAGCCCTCGTCGCCCAGCCGGCTGCTCCACCCGCCGGCGCACTCGCGGCCACCATCTGGCGCGCGGCCAATGCAGTTGGTGCCCGTACCGGCGATCTGGAGAATGCCTGGCCCTCCCTGAAAGGCTGCATCGAGGGCGATGATCTCGTCGCCGACGACCTCTGAGCGCTCGACCGCGAAATCCCGGAGAACTGCAGTGATCCACTCGTGTATGCCAGGGAGGGCGGCGCTGGCCACGCCGACAGATGCCGCGTGCATCCCGGTGACGCCGGCCTCTGTGTATACCTCAGTCAGCAGCGCGCGCAGATTCGCTTCGGCGGCTTCGGCGCCGACGCGCAGGCGCTTGATAGATCCGCCTTCCGCGTGTGCCAGGACCTGTTCGCCGGCAACGATGGAGGCGCGGGTGCGCGTGCCTCCGCCATCAATGCCCAGAACTGCGATCATCGTACCCTTGCTCCCTCATTTCGCAGTATCGCCTCCGCCGTCGCGCAGGGTGCCGGCCAGGATGTCCAGGCTGCCGTCGGATTTGGGGGCCTGCAGACCAAGCATGTGGGCCAGCCATGGATATAAATTGACATTCTCAAAGGGCGCAACCGTTTTGCCGGGGAGGATGTCGGGGCCGGCGGCGAAGAAGCTGGGTTTCATCTCCGGCAGCTTGCGTGGATCGAAGCCATGCATGCCAACGGTGGGCGGACGGTCTTCCTGGCCGGCTGGCGGGCCGTGGGCGCGGATGGCATAGGGACCGGTCGCCACCACCACGGGGTCGCCTGCGCGGGGATTCTGGTTCAAGTTGAGATCGGCGGGTACATTCTTGCGGCGATAGGCGACGAACTTTTCCGAGGCTTTCTTGAGCTGGTTGTAGACGCGAACGCGATCTTCCTCTTTGGTGGCGTAAAGCAGGGAGCCGACGGCCTGAAAGCCGGTGAGATCGGCAAACTGGTCGAGCGTGACCCATCCGCCTTCAGTTTTCGCCATGCCATGGTCGCTGACCACGACCAGGTCGATGGGCAGCCTGGTGGCGTCGAGGCCGGCCATGAGCTTGCCCATGAGTGCGTCGACTTTGAGCACGGCGACCCTGGTTTCGGTGGCGTCGGGTCCGAAACGATGGCCCTCGTGGTCGGGTTCCGCGTAGTAGAGGGTGATGAAATGGGGGCGATCGGCCTCGGGCAAGCGGAGCCAGGCAAGAACCTGTTCGACGCGGGCGTTGTCGTCGAGGGTGTCGTCGAAATGGAGGTAGTAGGTAGGCCGGTAGCCGGCGATTCTGGCTTCTGAACCGGGCCAGAAGAGGCAGGCGGAGCGCATGCCCTGGCTCTCGGCGAGGCTCCACAGGGGAACGCCACTGTACCAGCTTCCGTCGGTGACGGATTTGGGATCGCTCATGCCATAGCGGGCGTTCTTTGTTTCGTCGTAGAAGCTGTTGGCGACCAGACCGTGGTGCTCGGGATAGAGGCCGGTGACGATGGTGTAGTGGTTGGGAAAGGTGAGCGACGGGTAGCTGGGGAGCATGCCCTCGGGCGCCCACACGCCCTGCTTGCCGAGAGCCAGCAGGTACTTTGCGCCGTCGCGACGGGCGTAGTCCCAGCGGAAGCCGTCGAGGGAGACGAGCACGACGTAATGCTGCTTGAGAGCGGCGGCGGAGTTGGGGCCGTTGTCGACATGGATGACCGGCAGGGGCGCGGCGGCTGGTTGCTGCGCGGCGAGGGCGAAGTTCAGACCCAGGGCCAGGGCAAGCGCAAGGCATGCAAGAGCCGCCCAGCTCCGGGCGCGCAATCTCATCGAAAGACACCTCCGGACCAGCTTATCGCACGGGAGACGGAGCCGGCTGGGGCGGGCTAGTCCGAGTTTCGAGGTTGAAGCGGAGAGTCGCTGCTCTGTTGGTTGCGGGAAGTTGGATCGCGGGCTAGTCCATCTTTCGCCGCGGGCGCCGGGAGGCGCGGGATGAATCGATCACGGGTCTCATTCCCGCAGGGTTCTGAATCACCGGATTCCGCGAGTTACGATCCGGCAACTGGTCGAGAAGGACCACGTTGAGGAGCGACTTATGGACCTGGATGCGGCCGTTGTAATCGATGAAGCCAAGCTTGCGAAAGCGGTTCATGAAGAAGCTGACGCGGGAACGGGTGGTGCCGATCATGTCGGCCAAGGATTCCTGCGTAATGGGAGGGATTAAGGTCTCCGGCTCGCCGGGCTTGCCAAACTCCGCCATCAGCAGGAGGATGCGCGCCAGCCGTTTTTCACTGGAGTTGAAGAGCTGATCGACCAGATCGGCCTGGGTGCGCATACTGCGGGCCAGCAGGAACTTGAGGAAGATGTCGGCAAACGTGGTTTGATCGTGCATGACGCGGATCATCTCATTGCGGCCGATCTTGAGGGCGGTGCAGGTGTTGACGGCGGAGGCGGTGGCCATGTGCAGCCCGGCGATGGCCGCGAGCGACTCTTCTCCCACAAAGTCGGAGGCAGAGAGAAGCGTAATGGTGGCTTCCTTGCCGCGCGCCGAGACGACGGTGAGCTTGGCGCGGCCCTTCTGGAGATAGTAGACCGAATCAGCCGGGTCTCCCTGACTGAAGAAGGTCTCAGCGGGCTTCAGTTCGACGATTCGGCGGCCGAGCCCGGCGTGGGCGAGAAAGGCGGTGGGGTCGAAGGAGTGGGTCTGGTTCTCAATCATTGAGGCTCTCCACTTCCATGGGTGATCCAGGCCCAGAGGGCGGCGACGCCGCGATGGGAATCATCTGGAGTTGGGGCCGAGTTGCAACAGCCGGTGACGGCAGGCTTTGCCAGGGGACGGGCAAAGCGCCCTTCGGCCCGGCGCAGAGAGAAGCCGGAATCAAATCGGCACTTCGATCCCTTGCGTGCGGCGTGGAAGAACGTCAATCACCGCCGGAGGCGCATGCGGATGGAACACCTCCTAGTTTTGCGCGGAAACGAACCGGGGGTCTGGTCTGTATTGCTCACCCCAGTGAATGGAGGGGGCCAGACCGCCTGAATCGGCCACTGTTTCCGATTTGCGAATGGAGTTCGATTGGGCGTGATTCGCGCCGTTTTCCCGGCCAAGCCGGACTATTCATCGAAAGATTCCGATGATGGCCAGAGCAAACTTGACCAGAATAATCGGCTTCAACTCTGGCACAATCTGTAAACAGCCCTTCCCC